>Ga0209395_1001736_pt1 | contig 30091 bp, 24 predicted proteins | sample GOMGulsemesocosm_3_FD_184635 | JGI IMG/M metagenome (GOLD analysis project Ga0209395, IMG submission 184635) | Methane-oxidizing microbial communities from mesocosms in the Gulf of Mexico - GOM9D Gulf of Mexico (SPAdes) (version 2) | ecosystem: Environmental > Aquatic > Marine > Cold seeps... | reverse complement strand
CGGCACGACCGCCCTTAGTTGCCGAACGAGCACGGAATCCGTGGTTGCGCTTGCGTTTTAGAACGCTAGGTTGAAAAGTACGTTTCATAGTATTAACTCGATCGAAATTAAACTGTACAGTTTTTGCGAGAGCTGCATCATTACAACAAACACAAGCCTAATTAAAGGACGCGAGATTTTAGAAAATAGTGGGCCATTTGTCAATATAATTCGGCTTATCATGGCTAATTATTATGCGGGAGTTCACATAAACTTAAGCGTTGTATTAGTTAAAGTTAATCGCAATACCTAAATTTCTCCGTAACTTGTTGATTTTAAACTAATGAAATAAAGGATCCTCTGTCGATCTTTATTTATGAGGTCGGTTGTCGATTAAGGATCATCAAGGGGTTGGGGATAAGATCAAAAAAAACGGTATTTATTCACAATTTGGCGGTTGTTTCGCTGGAGATTTTGCTTTTCAGCGGCTAAAATGGATTCTTTATCTCGATGATTTGGAGTGTGATGTGGCTGCTTGGATATGGCAACAATGCTTGGATAGATTGCAGGAAGATTTGCCTGCAACGCAATATAGCATGTGGATTAGACCTTTACAGGCGGTACATGAAAATGACACATTAACCTTATTTGCGCCCAATCGTTTTGTTCTCGATTGGGTACGAGATAAGTACCTAGATAATATCAACAGCTTCTTAGTCGAGGCGATGGGTAATGAAAGTCCTACCCTGCGTTTTGATATCGGTAGCAAGCCGACTGTTAAAGTAGAAAAGGTGCAACCAAATAAGCAAGCGGCAGCACCACAACAGAAACAACAACCGCAACAGCCTGTGCTGGTAAAACCTAGTTGGGAAAAAGATTCAGACATGCCACAAGCGGTATTGGCGTCTAACATCAATAGAACTTATACCTTCGATAACTTTGTTGAAGGTAAGTCGAACCAATTGGGTCGAGCGGCGGCTATACAGGTGGCTGAGAACCCTGGTGGCGCGTACAACCCACTATTTTTATATGGCGGAACAGGCCTTGGTAAAACGCATTTATTGCATGCCGTTGGCAACGGTATATTAGCCAAGAATCCAAACGCAAAAATTGTGTATATGCATTCTGAACGATTCGTACAGGATATGGTTAAGGCGTTGCGTAATAATGCTATCGAAGAGTTCAAGCGTTATTACCGCAGTGTTGATGCATTACTTATCGATGATATTCAATTTTTTGCCAATAAAGATCGCTCTCAAGAAGAATTTTTCCACACCTTTAATGCCTTACTCGAAGGAAACCATCAGGTTATTTTAACCAGTGATAAATATCCTAAAGAGATTAATGGTGTCGAAGAGCGCCTTAAGTCCCGTTTTGGTTGGGGCTTGACCGTAGCCATCGAGCCGCCGGAATTAGAGACGCGTGTCGCTATATTGCAGCGTAAGGCGGATGAGTCGAATGTTCATCTACCTGACGAAGTTGCCTTTTTCATTGCCAAGCGTTTACGCTCAAATGTGCGCGAGCTTGAAGGAGCGTTAAATCGAGTGGTGGCTAATGCTAATTTCACCGGTCGACCAATTACCATCGATTTTGTTAAAGAAGCCTTGCGTGACCTTTTGGCCTTACAGGCTAAGTTAGTGACCATCGATAATATTCAAAAAACAGTTGCCGAGTATTATAAAATAAAAATTTCTGACTTACTTTCAAAACGTCGTACTCGATCTGTGGCGCGTCCACGTCAGATGGCCATGGCATTATCGAAAGAACTGACTAATCATAGTTTGCCCGAAATTGGCGAAGCGTTTGGTGGTCGTGACCACACTACTGTGCTACATGCTTGTCGCAGAATAGTGCAACTTCGTGAAGATGATCATGATATTAAAGAAGATTACTCTAATTTAATTAGAACGCTATCTACTTAATTTCAGTAACCTATAGAACCGAGGAAAATCAATAACAATGAAATTTACTATTTCTAGAGAGCTGTTATTAAAGCCACTGACTCTGGTCTCAGGTGCGGTTGAACGTCGACATACACTACCTGTGTTATCTAATGTATTACTCGAAGTAGAGCTCGATAGTTTAAAGATGACCGGCACAGACTTGGAAGTTGAGCTGATTGGATTCGCTCCCCTTGAAGGTGAAGTCGCCGCTGGTAAAACGACAGTGCCGGCTAAAAAGTTTCACGATATTTGTAAAGGTTTACCCGATGGCGCGATAATTTCGATTGATGTCGACGGTGAACGTATGATCATTAGGTCTGGTCGAAGTCGCTTTGCGCTGAGTACACTTAGTGCTGATGATTTCCCCAATATAGACAATTGGCACAGCGAAAGTGAATTCGTGCTGCCACAACATATTTTGCGATCGGTCATCGAAAGTACCCAATTTTCAATGGCTAATCAAGATGTTCGTTATTACTTAAACGGGATGTTATTTGAAACGTCCAATGATGAGTTTAAGACAGTAGCTACCGATGGTCACCGCTTAGCATTAAGCAGCCGCAAGGTTAATGCGCAATTACCAGATAAACAGGTCATTGTGCCGCGTAAAGGCGTGGTGGAATTATTACGTATCATCGAAGCTATTGATGATCCGGTCACCGTACAGATTGGTGATAGCCATTTGCGCGCCAATATTAACAATGCCATATTTACCACCAAATTAGTCGACGGTCGTTTCCCTGATTATCAGCGGGTATTGCCTCGTGGTGGCGATAAAGAGATTATTACATCTCGCTTAGAGCTTAAAGCAGCATTGGCACGAGCCTCTATTTTATCCAACGAAAAATTTCGCGGTGTACGATTTAACTTTACCACCAACGAATTAAAGATAACCGCCAATAATCCAGAGCAGGAAGAGTCGCAAGAGATTGTTGATTTAAACTATCAATACGTTGATCTAGAAATAGGCTTTAATGTTAGCTATGTGCTCGATGCATTAAACGCGCTTAAGAGCGATGATATTAAGTTGACCCTAGGCGATGCTAACTCGAGTGGCTTGATCGAAGCCAGTGACTCCTCTGAGTCCATGTATGTTGTAATGCCCATGCGCCTTTAATGTTTTATTTTTGCTCGTTAACCCGATAGCGGCGTCAAGAAATGCTCATTGACTGACGTCAACTCCGCTTTATATCCTTGCTCTAGGGCTAACTAGCGTCAATAAATTCATTAAACTATTTACAATCACAATAGTTAATTTGGTAGTCAGTATTAAAGTTCGTTATGCTGTGACGTATCTACAGCACTTGCGTAAATACAACTGAGCCGGCCGTTGTTCCACCATATCTAAATAGATTAGAGAAATGCTACTAGAAGAATTGTCGATACAGCGGTTACGTAATTTGGAAGATGTGCGATTAGAATTCGGGCAGCTTAATGTGATCTATGGTGATAACGGTAGTGGCAAAACCAGCGTGCTTGAAGCGATTCATTATCTCGCCTTAGGGCGGTCCTTTCGTACCCATCTTGCGAGTCGTGTGATTCATTATGATCACAATGATTTCATACTGTTTGGTCGAACCAATGGTCATGCTATCGGTTTACAGCGTTGTCGTGGTGGTGATGTAACCATAAAAATCGATGGTGAAAAAGCCAAGAAACTCACCGAATTACTCGACTTTCTTCCGCTGCAATTAATAACGCCCGAGAGCTTCGATTTACTCACTGGAGGTCCCAAAACAAGACGTCAATTTGTCGATTGGGGGGTATTTCATATCGAACATGATTTCTTTGGTATTTGGAACAAGTGTAAGCGTCTACTCAAACAAAGAAACTCATTATTAAAGCGTAAAGCGAGCTACAAGGAAATATCTTACTGGGACCGCGAGTTAGTCCAATATTCCCAACAGCTTAGTGAACTTCGAAATCGCTATATAAATTCGTTTAATAGCGTTTTAAAGGGTATAATAGAACGTTTTTTACCTGACATAGAAGTGACGGTAAGTTATAGTCAGGGGTGGGATAAAAAAAGCGATTTAACTCAATTGCTTGAAAAAAACTATCCACGAGAATTAGCATTAGGTTATACCATTGCTGGCCCCCATAAAGCAGATTTACGTTTACGCTGCGGAAACATACCAGTGGATGACGCACTTTCTCGCGGCCAGCTGAAGCTTTTGGTCTGTGCATTACGAATTGCACAAGGCGTACATTTGAACGCGCAGGTTGGCAAGCAGACCATTTATTTAGTTGATGATTTATCATCAGAGCTCGATACGAGAAAAAGACAGCTGCTAATCGACCAACTCGTCGATACGAAAGCGCAGCTATTTTTGTCGGTTATAGACGCGACACAGATTAAGCAACAAACTAGCAAATATCAGACCCGCATGTTCCACGTGGAACAAGGGGTGATCACTCAGGATTTAATAGAACGAGAATAATATATGTCAGAAGAGAATAGTTACGATTCGTCGAGTATTAAGGTTCTTAAAGGACTAGACGCGGTGCGCAAGCGCCCAGGGATGTATATCGGTGATACCGATGATGGATCCGGCCTTCACCACATGGTTTTTGAGGTTGTGGACAACTCAATTGATGAAGCGCTAGCAGGGCATTGTAGTGATATTACCATTACAATTCACCTTGATGGCTCTGTATCGGTGAAAGATGATGGTCGTGGTATTCCTGTTGATATTCACCCTGAAGAAGGTGTGTCTGCAACTGAAGTTATTATGACCATCTTACACGCCGGTGGTAAGTTCGATGATAACTCTTATAAAGTATCTGGTGGCCTGCATGGTGTTGGCGTGTCGGTAGTAAATGCACTATCTGAAAAACTAGAAATTACCGTTCACCGCCAGGGGCATATTTATTCTCAGTCTTATATTCACGGTGAACCGGTCGAGCCTCTTAAACAAATTGGCGATAGTGATAAAACGGGTACCAAGATGCGTTTTTGGCCAAGTCCATTAACCTTTACCGATACGCTTTTTCATTATGACATCTTAGCTAAACGTGTTCGTGAGCTATCATTCCTTAACTCGGGTGTATCGATAACGCTAGTTGATGAGCGCGGCGAAGGTAAGAGCAAAAATTACTGTTATGAAGGCGGTATTAAAGCCTTTGTTGATTACCTTAATCAAAACAAAAACACCGTGCATAAGGATGTTTTTTACTTCTCTGACGAGCGTGAAGATGGCACCACTGTCGAAGTGGCAATGCAATGGAACGATGGCTATCAAGAAAGCATCTTGTGTTTCACCAATAACATTCCACAGCGTGATGGTGGTACTCACTTAGCCGGTTTCCGTGGTGCGTTAACGCGTACTCTTAATAACTACATGGAAAAACAAGGCTTCAATAAGAAGGGTAAAACCTCTGCCACTGGTGATGATGCTCGTGAAGGACTAACCGCGGTTATTTCGGTTAAAGTTCCTGATCCTAAATTTAGCTCACAAACTAAAGACAAATTAGTGTCTAGTGAAGTTAAAGCGGCAGTAGAACAAAGCATGGGAAATCATTTAAATGATTTTCTGATGGAAAATCCTAGCGTGGCTAAAGATGTCATCGGTAAAATTGTTGATGCGGCAAGAGCGCGTGAAGCGGCGCGTAAGGCCCGTGAAATGACCCGTCGTAAAGGGGCATTAGATCTTGGCGGTTTACCCGGCAAACTTGCCGATTGTCAGGAAAAAGATCCAGCCCTTTCAGAGCTATACATAGTGGAAGGGGACTCTGCTGGCGGTAGTGCTAAGCAGGGTCGTAACCGTAAAAATCAGGCTATTTTACCGCTAAAGGGTAAAATACTAAATGTTGAGAAAGCTCGTTTCGATAAGATGCTTTCTTCACAGGAAGTCGCAACGCTTATTACCGCGTTGGGTTGTGGTATTGGTCGTGAAGAATATTTCCCTGAAAAAATTCGTTATCACAAAATCATCATCATGACCGATGCCGATGTCGATGGTTCTCATATCCGTACATTATTGCTGACATTCTTCTATCGACAGATGACTGAGTTAGTCGAAAATGGCTACATTTATATTGCTCAACCGCCGTTGTATAAAGTGAAGAAAGGTAAGCAAGAGCGTTATATTAAAGATGATGAAGTATTAACAGAATACCTAACAACTATCGCATTAGATAATAGTTCTTTACATGTTAACGCACAGGCTCCTGGGATTTCAGGTGTTGCGTTAGAAACATTGGTTAAAGAATTCCGTACGGTAGAAGCTGCAAATATTAGATTAGCTCGCCGTTTTCCACAGGTAGTGCTCGATCAATTAGTCTATACGCCAGCACTTAAAGTAGATGATTTAAGTGATGCCACTAAAGTGGAGTCTTGGCTATCTGCGCTAGTTGCTGTACTTAATGAACAAGATGCCACGGGTACCATTTATTCTAGTGAAGTTGTTACCGATGAAGATAGTCAGGTATCAGTGCCTAAAATTAATATCCGTATGCACGGAGTTGATGTTGAACACATCATAGGACGCGATTACTTCGCGTCTCAAGATTACGCTAAGGTTGTTGCATTAGGCGCTAACATTGGTGATTTACTCGAAGAGGGTGCATTTGTGAAGCGTGGTGAACGTACTAAGCAAGTGACTACTTTTGCTCAAGCCATTGAGTGGTTTATGCATGAGTCGAAACGAGGTCTCTATATCCAGCGCTATAAAGGATTGGGAGAGATGAACCCTGAGCAGTTATGGGAAACAACCATGTGCCCTGAAAACCGCCGGATGTTACAAGTTAAAGTTGAAGATGCCATCGCAGCCGATCAACTATTTACGACACTGATGGGTGATCACGTTGAGCCGCGCCGCAATTTCATCGAAGAAAATGCATTAAACGTAGTTAACTTAGACGTGTAATTGTCTTTAATCAACGTTGAATCAAAAAGGGCTGTTACAGCCCTTTTTTTTTGCGTAGAATCAAATAATCCCTTAAAGGAATTTGGGTCTATTTGATTAGGTTGTTCGAGTAGATTGTAATTAAATCCACGAGAAGTATAAACACGATGAGTTGGTATACAGAGTTATTAAACCGCGGTGCTAGCAAGGCCAAAAAATCAAAAAAACAAGTGGACGAGAGACCCCCCACAGAAAAAGAACCCGCTGTAAAGATAGACTTAGTTAATTCTCAACACTTGTTCTATGATTTAATTTTTGGCGATACCCATCAGAAACAAGATACCGTTATTGAACAGATTGTCATTGACCGTGTCTCTAATATATTAATCCAGCCAGACAAGATAAACTTTGAACCATTACCAAAGGCCTTAGCCGAAACGCTAGAAAAAATAGACCAACAATGTGATTTGGACGCCATTCAACAGTCCCTTTCACAGGACCCTATATTGGCCAGTGAGGTGTTACGATTAGCCAATACCGCCGCATTTCGGCGTACCCTAAACGAGGTTTCCAATTTAAAATTGGCCATCAGCATGGTGGGCATGAAATCGTTAAGACAGATTGTCACCGCCGCCTCAATCAGTGGCATCACGCAGGTTAACTCTGTCTATTTCAAATTGTTTGGTGAAAAAATATGGCAACATTCACTCACTACAGCAAAATTTTGTGAGCAAAAAGCGCTGGCTCAGGGGCTTGACCCTTTTATAGCATTCTTTGTTGGCATTATTCACGATGTTGGCAAGATCGCTATTTTTTCAGAGTTGGTTAATGCAATCCAGGATGAGGCGCCTGGAGCCGAGCCGGGATCTCGTGATTTTAGAAAGGTAATGACATCGCTATCTAAGCAGTTAACCTTTAATATCGCGCGAAGCTGGCAACTGCCTGCGGCTATTATAGAGCCAATAAAACAGCATATCGTGTACAAGGTTACCCCCGAAATTAACCCAATTACCTTAATACTGGTCGAGTCGACGCTGATGAGTGAGCTATTTTTATTGGTGGAAAATGAAATGATCACACTGCAACAGGCTGGTGCTATCTTGACAAAAAAAGACATATCGTTGGACAACCTAGCGCTAATAGAGCAAGCTTTAATTAAGGTATAGGACGATCATCTAAGCATAAGGATAATGGTATTGATAAAGTTATTGGGCGTTATTTCATTATTCTTTTGTGCGCATAGCTATGCGCAACAAGAGATCACCATCGGCTTAGCCGGCGGTTTACCTCCCTATGTTATTAGTGCCGAATCTGGCACTGGTATCGAATTAGACGTAGTTAAGGGAGCATTCGCGCAACAAGGTATAAGTGTAAATTTCGAATTTATGCGCAGTGCCTATTTGGCAAAGGCATTAACAAACAAAGATGTCTCTGCAATAGTGGCGTTAACGTCATTACCAGTAGAAAGTTCCGAGCGTGCGTTCTACGAAAGCGAACCCATAACCGAGTTCCAGAATGTCGCGATCGCTTTAAAAAACAAACAATATTCTATCAATAACATTCAGGATCTTACTGGAAAGCGTATCGCCGCGTTTCGAGGTGCTAAACGTTGGCTAGGACCTGAATTTAACCTCGCGGTCAGTGCTAATGCTTATGTGGAACAAAAAGCGCAGATCACCTTGGTGAAGTTGTTGGTTGGTGGGCGTTACGATTTGGTGATTGCCGATCGGCGGATGTTTAATTATTGGTTCGGCCAAGTGCAACAAAATAATCAATTACCAAAGAGCAATAGCGCTGTAGAGTTTGACTATTTTCCGATACTGGCAGCGACACCGCGCACCCTGAGATTTAATGACCGTGTTTTACGAGACATATTTAATCGCGGCTTGGCATCAATTGATACGAACAAGATTGAGGGGAAATATTAGGGTTGCCAGCAATACTTTTCGATAGCGAATAATGCTAGATTTTAAAAGATAAAAAACGCCTCTTATACTCAGTATAAGAGGCGTTTTCATGTTAGCTATTTATGAGTTCTAGCCTTGTAGTAAAGAGATATCAGCGACATTTAAGAATTGATTTCTTAGGATGTTAAGCAGGGCTAAGCGGTTTAATTTGACCGCTTGGTCATCACACATTACCATCACATTATCAAAAAAGGCATCAACCGGTACTTGCAGTTCTGCTAGCTGAGTAAGTGCCTGATTGTAATCACTAGCCGCAAATACAGAGGTTAAATCAGCTGTTAGCTTAGCGACCACATTGGCCAATGCGATTTCAGCATCTTCAGTCAATAAGCTAGCGTTTACTGAGTCAGCAATACTTTCTTCAGTTTTGGCTAATATGTTACCTACCCGCTTATTTGCTGCTGCAAGGGGTTTTGAGGCCTCTAGCGCTCTAAAGGCCGTCACCGCTTCAATACGCTTGTTAAAATCATTAGGGCGTGTTGGACGACGCGCCATAACCGCTTTAACAATATCGGTTGCTACGTTTTGATCTTGATACCAAGCATTGAAACGCCCAAGGATGAAATCAACAACAGAGATATTAACCTCACTGGTTAACTTATCGCCATATAACGCAGCCGATGCTTCAACCAACTCCGCTAAATCTAGGTCTAAGTCCTTTTCGACCATGATACGTAATGCGCCGATAGCTGCACGACGAAGCGCGAACGGATCTTTATCCCCTTTAGGAACTTGACCTATGCCGAATATACCGACGAGTGTATCGAACTTATCTGCAAGGGCAACAGCGCAAGCGACTAAAGAACCAGGCAGTTGATCACCCGCGAAACGCGGCATATATTGTTCGTTCAATGCGAGTGCAACATCTTCTGTTTCACCATCGAAACTAGCATAGTACATGCCCATAACACCTTGCACATCTGGAAATTCGAGGACCATATCAGTCATCAAATCTGTTTTACATAGCATGCCGGCTCGATGAGCATCGAGATCATTAGCGCCAATTTTTAACGCGATGATTTTCGCCAGTTCAGCAATGCGCTGAGATTTCTCTTTTAAGGTTCCCAGTTGCTTTTGGAACAAGATACTTTCTAAGCTATCGATACGGCTTTCTAGTGTTACTTTCTGATCTTGATTATAGAAAAACTCAGCATCGGCTAAACGAGGGCGCACAACTTTTTCGTTACCAGAGATTACTTGCTGTGGCTCTTTGCTATCGATATTTGATACAAAGATGAAGCGGGCCATTAACTTTCCATCATTATCAAGTAACGGGAAATATTTTTGGTTATCCTTCATCGTGTAGATAAGTGCTTCTGCTGGTACTTCGAGGAACTTGTCTTCGAAACTGCCGACATAAGTTATTGGCCATTCAACGATAGAGCTCACTTCTTCAAGTAAATCTTCATCGATATCCGCTACACCATTTTCGATATTAGCCGCGGCAATGACTTGTTGTTTAACTAACGCTTTACGTTCGTCATGATCGGCGATAACGAAGCCTTCACGTAATAATGAAACGTAGTTGTCTGCATGATCTAAGATCAATTCTTTGTCGCAATGGAAGCGATGTCCACGAATGATTCTGTCTGATTTACAGCCTAAGATCTGCGCGTCGATTAAGTCACTACCAAACAAAATCGCCAGTGTTTTTGTTGGGCGAATAAACTGCATTGTATTATTGCCCCAACGCATTGGTTTTGCGATAGGCAGCTTAGCCAATGACTGTTCAACCATGGCAGGAATTAGTGCTGCTGTTGCTAGGCCTTTAACCTCAGCCTTAAATAGCAGCCATTCACCTTTGTCGGTCTTAAGGCGCTCCGCTTGTTCGACGGTAATACCGTTTGAACGCGCCCAGCCCTGTGCCGCTTTAGTTGAATTGCCATCGGTGTCAAACGCTGAAGATATTGCAGGGCCGCGTTTTTCAACAATTTTATCACTCTGACCGGTGGACAGTGCCGTCACTGAAACGGCTAAACGACGCGGTGAAGCTAGGAACTTAATTGACTCAAAACTAATGCCAGCTTTCTCTAGCTGAGCTTGCATGCCGTCGCTAAACGCTTGGGCTAAGGTGCGTAATTGTTTCGGTGGAAGCTCTTCCGTTCCAAGTTCAATAATGAGATTTTGCACTGACATGATTATTTTTCCTCGCTGTTTTTGCATAGCGGGAAACCAAGCGCTTCACGGGCTGCATAGTAACTTTGTGCCACTGCTTTAGAGAGTGTTCGAATGCGTAATATATAACGTTGACGCTCGGTCACTGAGATAGCATGGCGGGCATCTAACAAGTTGAATGCGTGTGATGCCTTCATTACTTGCTCGTATGCCGGTAAAGGTAAGTTGGCTTCAACTAGCTTTTGGCTATCAATCTCACATTGATCAAACTGAGCAAATAATGAGGGAACATCGGCGTGTTCGAAATTGTAAGTAGATTGCTCAACTTCATTCTGGTGGAATACGTCACCATAGGTTATACGGCCTAAGGGACCGTCAGTCCAAACGAGATCATAGATGCTATCTACGCCTTGAACATACATTGCCAAGCGTTCCAAACCGTAAGTAATCTCTCCTGTTACGGGAGTGCATTCTAGGCCGCCAACTTGTTGAAAATAGGTGAACTGTGAAACTTCCATACCGTTTAACCAGATCTCCCAGCCCAGTCCCCAGGCACCTAACGTTGGTGATTCCCAGTTATCTTCGACGAAGCGAATATCATGGACTAACGGATCAATACCGAGCTCTTTGAGTGACTCAAGATAGAGTTCTTGAAAGTTATCTGGGCTTGGTTTAAGTACCACTTGGAATTGGTAATAATGCTGAAGTCGGTTAGGATTTTCGCCATAGCGGCCATCTGTAGGGCGGCGACATGGCTGTACGTACGCGCTGCTCATTGGCTCTGGCCCTAATGAGCGTAAAAATGTTTGTGGGTGGAAGGTACCTGCACCAACCTCCATATCTAGTGGCTGAACTATAACGCAGCCTTGACGTGACCAATAATCTTGCAACGCAAGGATCAGTCCCTGAAATGTCTTTGTATCGTAATTAGGCATAATTTGAATTACAACTCTCGCCGATGAATGAAAAATGGCGCTAATTATAGCATCGACAAGCGTAGTGGAACTAGGGTATTTTAGAAACAATGTGACTAAAGAATGAGAAGAACGATGAATAACAAGCCACAAACTATCTGTCCATGGGTCAATTTATCAGACCCTGTCTATGTTGCTTATCATAATGAAGAGTGGGGACGACCGGTTTATGATGCCGTCGAACTGTTTGAAAAACTTTGTTTAGACGGACAACAAGCAGGTCTCTCTTGGATAACTATCTTAAAAAAGAAGCAAGGCTATCGAGACGCCTTTTGTGACTTTGACCCTTACCGGATCGTAAAACTATCTCCTGAGTATTTAGAGCAGCAGTTAGAAAACAAATCGATTGTGCGTAACAGACTGAAGGTCAGTTCTATCGTGAAAAACGCAAATGGCTATATTGAACTAGAAAAAGAGGGGATCGATTTTAGTGAATTCCTTTGGTCGTTTGTTGGTGGCAAACCCATCGTTAATCAGTATTTAGATATGAGTGAAGTGCCCACGCAGACCGCCCAATCATTAGCGATGTCGAAGGCACTAAAGAAGCGGGGCTTTAATTTTGTTGGGCCAACAATTTGTTATGCCTTCATGGAGGCGGTTGGAATGGTTAACGATCATCTGCTGAATTGTCCATGCTATACGCAATGTAATGACGATTAAAAAGGAGAAGCATATGCTTCCCCTATTGGCATTTAGTTTTAGTATAACAAGCTATTCGAAATAAAATGGTTCGCGTTTGTTCTTGTCGTTACCAATTTCATTCATGGTATTGGCGTCATACAAACGCCCGTTAATCATGGTGTGGCTAACGTTGTCAGTATCACGAATATTTTCTAATGGATTACCGTCAATCACAATCATATCAGCTAGTTTCCCGGCCTCAAGTGAGCCAAGTGCGTGATCTAGCCCAATGTAATGTGCTGGGTCAATGGTCGCTGTGCGGAGGGCTTCAAGCGGTGACATACCGCCTTGCTCAAACATCCAGATTTCCCAATGGGCGCCAAGACCTTCACGTTGACCGTGAGCGCCGATGTTTGCTTTGACGCCAAGGTCGCGTAGTTCCTTGGCTACTTTTGCATTATTAATGTGATTATAATGATGATCTGGCGCCTTAGGGCGACGCATCGAGCGGGGCTTAAATACCTCAGCAGGAACAAAATTGTTGAGCTTAATGTTAGTCCAGACATCTGTTTTGTCGTACCAATAGTTCTCGCCCCAGATGCCGCCATAAGCGACTACTAAGGTTGGGGTGTAACCTACGTCAGTCTGACTCCACAACTGCTTTATATCGTCATATATCTTGGCTGGCGGGATAGAGTGCTCGATGCCGGTATGGCCATCGACAATCATACTCAGGTTATGCTGTAGTAATGATCCGCCCTCAGGGACCACCATCATCTCCAGTTCTCGGCCCGCCTGGATAATTTGTTGACGTTGATTTCTGCGAGGTTGGTTGTAGCTTTTTACACTAAACGCCCCTGCTTTTTTCAGGCGTTCGAGATGAAATTTTGCATCTTCTAAGCTATCAACATGAGAGGTATATCCAACACCCTCTGCACCGTATAGGATGGTGCCAGTAGAGAATAATCTTGGGGCCACAATCTTATGGGATTTTTGTAATTCACTGGCTGCGAATATTTCGGTGGTATCATTTGACGGATCATGAATAGTGGTAACACCAAAAGACAAGCTAGCGTAATTTACCCAGTTTTGCTGTGGGATAATCTCATCGCTTCCCTGTGAACCGTGCGCATGCACATCTATTAATCCTGGCATGATTGTCTTGCCGCTGATATCAACAATCTTTGCATCACTAGGGATTTCAACATTGTCTCGTGTGCCTACGGCTTTTATTTTATTGCCTTGGACAATAACGACACCATTTTGAATGACCTTGTCCCCCAGCATGGTAATAACTTGGCCGCCTACAAAAGCAATTGTTCCACGTGGAACATCTACGTTTTGTGTGAAACCAATGTTGGTGCCATCCTTCGTTGGTAGTACTGTTTTCTGTTCGCTTGAGCTGGATAAGTCAAACATCCCCTTTATAGAATGGCTATAAAGTTCTGGTCCAAGTGACCAATATAGGTTCTCGCTATCGGTAGTCCAACTTATATTTTCACCTGCGCGCTTGGATAGCTCTTTCACCGGTAAATTTTTTGCCGATGGCGCGATAAGTAATGGCTCAACCGTATCGGTAAATGGAGTCACATAAACCTTAAAGCGTTCGGCAAAAGAGACAAACTTACCGTTAGGGCTTACCTTGAACTCTGTAGCCAACTTACTTGAGTAGTGCTGTTTCTTCTTGTTGCCGTCCAAGCCGATGCTACTAAAACTCATCTTGTCGCCGTAATCCATAAAGAAAACCCGCTGACTATCAAGGCCAAACTGTGGCATAAAGCCTGACTTTGTGATTAATTCAGACTTGCCGCCTTGCGCTGGAATTTGGTATAGACCTGGGTTTAATGACCATTTTCGGTCGAGAATTCGACCGCCGCTGCTCTTGCGAAATACAACTGTTTTACCATCGGGTGAAAACGTTGGTTCAACATATTTACCTGGCTCATCGGTTATTTTCTTGCCTTTTCCTGAACGTGCAGATACCACGCGAATGCTACCTTGCTCTTGATCATCCCAAGTGGCGTATACAACTTTCTTACCATCGCGAGACCATTGTGGATTTAATTCAAAGTTGTGCTTACTCTTGGTAAGGCGCTTAGGACTACCATCCGGTAATTTCTTAATCCATAGTTTACCTAGTGCTTCATAGATAACTTTACGGCCATCTGGTGACACTTGCACATTGCGCAACATTTTGACATCGAAGGTGTCTTTTTCGATAGGTTGTTTAAAGCGTAGTGCCTTTTGAACTTGCTTCGTTACCTTCACTGTAAACGGGATATTCTGAGTTTTGCTCTTGTTGATATCGAGTTTATTGATTTTTCCGTCAGCCCAAAATACGATGGATTTGTTATCAGGTGTCCAGTCGATCGTAGGATAGACGCCGTGAATTGCCCATGTCTCTTGCATGTCACGATCTAGCTGGCCGAAAACTTTATTGTGAGTGCCTGTGTGTAAGTCATAAATATAGAGGGAAGATTGAAAATCATCTCGAGAAATGTAAGCCAGCTTCTTACCATCTGGGCTAGGTGTTGGCCGAATTGCGCCACCCATCTTACTGATAAGTGTTTCTATGTCGCCGGTATTGCGGTCAAGTCGCTTTATTTTGTAGATACCTTTGACTGAATCTTTACTGTAGTGAAACGTTTTTCCTGGAGTCGCATCTTGGCTAAAGTAAATATATTTACCATCAGGTGAAAAGGATGGCTCTCCTAAATCTTTTTGGTCGTTAGGGCGTTTCGTCAACTTGACACCGCTGCCACCAGTTTTGTGATACATCCAAACTTCACCGGCGCCTAATGAACGTCCTGAGGTAAAGTGTTTTCTTGCGACAATGTAGTCACCATCTGGACTCCATGCTGGGCTATTGAGTAAACGAAATGTTTCGTCGGTCACTGCGCGAGGACTGCTACCGCCACTATTCATTAACCAAACGTTATCGCCACCACCTTGATCGGAGGTGAATGCGATATGCTTGCCGTCAGGGCTGAATGTCGGTTGCATCTGCCATGCTATGCCGCCGGCTAATAGAGTTGCGTCGCCGCCCGAAATTGGCATTTTATAAATGTCACCAAGCAAATCGAAAACAATTTCTTTGCCGTCAGGGCTGACATCAATGTTCATCCACGTACCTTCGGTCACATTAATGTTGGCGTCCTGAAATTCCCCCTGCGGTGCACTTACATCCCAAGTCTTTTTGTCTGACCCTTTTTCGTCGGCAAGCGCATAGCCACTAACACTAAGCGCTATTATGCTTGCTAGTAAAGTTTTTGTTTGACGTATTTTCATCATCATCCTATTTTTGTTGTATAAACTTTGCATTAATCATAGCAAAGTTTTATACAATTTATCGATGATGTTTGTAACGGGATTTATAGTGAGTAATGGAGGGCTATGATGGGGCGCTAAATGGTGTTTACCCCTTTCTAATCAGGTACTTATATGGGGTAGTGGCGGTTTGTGTTTCCACTAATTGATGGTCCATAAAGCGACAAAAGCTTGGTATGTCACGTGTGGTAGATGGATCATCGGCTATGACTAGCAATGTTTCACCGGTGTTAAGAGTTCGGATAGTCTTACGTACCATCATTACTGGCTCAGGACATCGTAGTCCTTGGGTATCGAGTTGCTTATTTATAGCTGAGTTCATTAGTCATGATTCATCAATATTCGTCTGAAGCGAATTATAAACTAATTTTTGTCTCTTCAGCACTAAATTAATCTGCGCTCGCTCAAGTTATATTCAATGGCTTTGCTTAGTGTTTATTGGCGCAGCGAGATATTTTAATTATGTTTTGGAATCATGAGGCATATAGATATACCCGTGCTACCTGGAAATGCGTGATTTCAGCAAGTCGAGAAGCGTGCCAAATGCTAGGCATAAGATGTGTGGTTTAGTCACTCTAAATAAATATTTTATAAAGACGCAGTTGGTCGCTTATCGCCTTGCCCTACGGGAGATTGGGTAGAAAGCTATTACTGCGTTATGATTCATAATCAGGGAATAACCATAAATTAAAAATCAAGCCTTGTACTAGCATCCTACCCAAGCTCTGAAACCTGCATTTTCAAGTGGCACGGGTATATATGCTGGCACCATGTTGCCTGAGCATCAAAGCGACAAGCTGTTATTAGATAAGGAATTAGCATTGTATCAACTCTATTATTATCCACTAAATGCCAGCATGGCTCCTCATATGGTTCTCGAAGAGATGGGGGTTGAGTATCAATTACATTTGGTTGACCGAAAATTAAACGCTCATAAGTCTAGCGAGTATCTGGCACTTAACCCAATGGGTCGTATTCCGACCTTAGTTGATGACGAATTGGTGGTGTACGAAAGCGCCGCTATTTGTTTACACCTTTGTGATAAAAATAAAGCGACTAATCTGATTCCTACGCACGGGGACTCTGAACGTGCATTGTTCTACCAGTGGTTAATGTATCTCACGAACACGCTACAAGCAGCGTTAATTATTTACTTTTACCCTGAAAAATATACTACCGATAGCAATTTTGCATCGGCGCTCGTTGAGGCTCAAGAGCGACGGATAGTAGACATGCTGGCCTTACTGGATCATCAATTAGCCGGCAGAGATTTTTTAGTTGGCAACACGGTTACTGTATGTGATTACTTTCTATTGATGCTCGCAATTTGGGCCGACGAGCTAAAACAGCCACCGTTGTCATTTTTAAATTTGGCGCGCTATCTTCGAAAGCTAGCAAGACGTCCCGCAGTTATTAAGGTATGTAAGAAAGAAAACTTTAGTCTTTCAGATTACCAATAACTTAATTGGTTGATTAGAAAGGCTATATAACGAACCCAACAGGTAGGTTATGTGTAATGATAAATTTCAGATCGTTTGAATCCGCTGATTGTGCGCAGTTGCTCGCCTATCTTAATGATGATCGGGTTACTCGCTATATTACTGCGTCTATACCCCGGCCATATCAATTAGCGGATGCACAATGGTGGATTGATGTCGGCAGCCAATCACCGCATATCAAAGCCATAGAGTTCGATGGTGTCTTTGTTGGCTGTATTTCGGCCAGTCGTGGTAACTTTGAATATAGCCGCAGTGCAGAGTTGGGCTATTGGCTAGCGCCGCAGTACTGGAATAGGGGCATTGCGACGCAGGCGGTTAATGAATTTAGTCAGCACCTCTTTACCAGCACCGATATCGTGCGGTTATTCGTGTCTGTGGTGGCCGCTAACGTTGCTTCAATAAGAGTATTAGAGAAGAATGGCTTTAGTCATGACGGCCTTCTACGCAATGCTTCATACAAGAATGGAACGTTTTTTGATGAGGTTATACTCTCAAAATTGATCAGCACAAAGTAGAGGGATGATGAATGCGAAGGGTTTAAGTCGTTGGTCTGAGAATGTGGTGTCTTGTTGAGTAATAGGTCAAACTCAGAAGGGATAAGCTTGTGTTAGGCCGTTAGTGGTTAATCATTAACTGAGATCTATCGATGAAGGAAATTACCCGAATAGAGCAGGTTGGATTACGAGTCAGAGATTTGGACATCGCACGTGACTTTTATGCCAAGCTCGGCTTCAAGTTTATTGCCGATCCTGTTGGCCCTGAGCCCGCCGCTACTGGTGAGCATCCTTGAGGTGTTAACATCCATTTTATTCTCAACGCTATAGCCAATACACCTGCGGATAACGTGTTGATGAAAAGCATTAATCATCCAGGATACACTCATATCGCGCTGGAGATCACCGAGGCGGTATTTGTTTATAAACAGTTAGAAGTGCTTGGCATAAAAATCAACGAACGTGTGGAATATAATGGTGCCAAGCTTTTCTTTGCCAGAGATCCTGATGACATTGCGATTGAGTCTCACTAGTCTGGATGAGCATAATTCTGGACAAACAAAAAGGCCGCATAACACCAGTTATGCGGCCTTTATTAATATTAAAGCGAGTTAATTACTTAACACGTTCAAATACTGTAGCGATACCTTGACCAAGACCGATACACATAGTTGCAAGGCCTAATTTGGCATCCTTAGCTTCCATGATGTTGATCAATGACGTTGAGATACGTGTACCAGAACAACCTAGGGGATGACCCAGAGCAATCGCGCCGCCGTTAAGGTTAACACGTTGATCAAATCCATCTAATAAGCCAAGATCTTTAGCACAGGGTAATGCTTGTGCCGCAAACGCTTCATTTAGTTCAACAATATCGATATCTTCAATCTTAACACCGGCACGAGCTAGTGCTTTCTTTGATGCCGGTACCGGGCCGTAACCCATGATAGAAGGATCACAACCTGCTACTGCCATCGAGCGAACTTTAGCGCGAGGCTTAAGGCCGAGCTCTGCTGCTTTTTCTGCTGACATGATTAGCATAGCCGATGCGCCATCTGATAATGCAGATGAAGTACCAGCTGTAACTGTGCCGTTTGCTGGATCAAATGCAGGACGTAATGCACTAAGACCTTCTGCGGTAGTTTCTGGACGAATTACTTCATCGGTTTCAACTAAGATTAGTTTACCGTCGGCGTCGTGACCCATTATCGGTAGAATTTCGTTTTTGAAACGACCTTCAAGTGTTGCTTCATGGGCAAGGCGATGTGAACGTGCACCAAACTCGTCTTGCTGCTCACGAGTTATGCCATGCATCTTACCAAGCATTTCGGCGGTTAAGCCCATCATGCCTGCTGCTGATGCTATTTTCTTGGCCATGCCCGGGTGAAAATCAACACCGTGGTTCATTGGTACGTGACCCATGTGTTCAACACCACCGACGATGAAGATGTCACCATCTCCCACTTGGATGGCGCGAGTAGCGTCATGTAGTGCTTGCATAGAAGAACCACATAGACGGTTTACTGTTGAACCGGCAATGCTTTTTGGCAAACCAGCTAACAGCGAGGCATTACGCGCAATGTTAAAGCCTTGCTCTAGGGTTTGCTGTACACAGCCCCAGATAACGTCTTCAATTTGCTCTGGATCGACTTTCGGGTTGCGGTCAACTAAGCCTTTCATTAGGTGTGCTGAAAGCTCTTCGGCACGAACGTTACGAAAAACACCATTTTTTGAACGACCCATCGGGGTACGAATACAATCTATTACGACAACTTCTTTCATAATATTAATCTCCAAATTGCCGTTAAGCGTTATAGTAAGTTGTGCCAGCAGCCGCTTTTTCGCGCATGCCGCTCGTTACTTTATACATTTCACCCAGGTGAGCGTAGCTATCTGCTAATTCAACAAACGCAGCAACGCCCATGGTGTCTACGTATCTAAATACACCACCGTGGAATGGAGGGAAACCAACACCAAAGACCAGACCCATATCACCTTCATTAGGCGTGGCAATGATGCCTTCTTCTAAACAACGAATTGTTTCAATAATCATTGGGATCATGGTGCGTGCGATAATTTCTTCGCTGCTAAATTCTTTACTTTCACTCGCAACAGCTTTAATTAACTCAATTGCTTCTGGTGCTACTTTCTTAGCAGGGCGACCGCGGCGGTCAAGGCTGTGGTTGTAGAAGCCTTTGTCATTCTTCTGACCAAAACGTCCAGCATCAAACATCGCATCGATAGCATCACGCTTGTCTTTAGCCATGCGCGTAGGGAAACCTTCAGCCATCACTGCTTGTGCGTGATGTGCCGTATCCATACCTACTACGTCGAGTAAATAAGCAGGACCCATCGGCCAACCAAACTGCTTTTCCATTACTTTATCAACAGCAGCGAAATCAGCGCCATCGTTAATTAGCTTAGCGAAACCGCCAAAGTAAGGGAATAAAACACGATTAACGAAGAAACCAGGACAATCGTTTACTACGATTGGTGATTTACCCATCTTAGCAGCGTAAGCAACAACTGTTGCAATTGTCTCTTCAGAGGTGTTTTCACCACGGATGATTTCTACTAATGGCATCTTGTGCACTGGATTGAAGAAATGCATACCACAGAATTTTTCAGGACGCTTAAGGCTCTTAGCCAACGCGTTGATTGAAATAGTTGATGTGTTAGAAGTAAGTACCGCATCTTCGCTGAGGTGACCTTCAACTTCAGCCAATACCATGGCTTTAACTTTAGGGTTTTCAACCACCGCTTCAACCACGATATCGACATCTTTTACTGATTCGTAATTGAGTGTTGGGGTGATGTTGTTTAATACTTTAGCCAGTTTCTTGCCGTCGATACGGCCACGCTTAAGCTGCTTATTCAAGATGCCTGACGCTTCGTTTAAGCCAAGGTCTAATGCCGCTTGATTGATATCTTTCATCACAATCGGCGTGCCTTTGCTGGCAGATTGGTAAGCGATGCCGCCACCCATGATGCCGGCGCCTAATACGGCAGCCTTCTCAACTTTCTGCGCTTTCTTCGCAGCTGACTTCGCTTGACCCTTAAGCAATTGGTCGCTTAAGAAGATACCAACTAATGAACGTGCCACGTCAGTTTTTGCTAACTTGATGAAACCTTTGGTTTCTACTGTTAATGCCTTGTCTCGAGTCATCGCAGCACTTTTCTCAACACATTTAAGTGCTGTCATTGGTGCTGGGTAATGCTTACCGGCTTTAGCGGCAACCATTCCTTTAGCGGTAGAGAATGACATCATGTTTTCGATTGGAGAAAGCGTTAGTGGTGCCTGTTTCTCGGCACGACGTGCCTGCCAATCGAATTTTCCGGCGATTGCATCTTCAAGCATTTCGATGGCGGCTTGCTTTAGTTTTTCTGGTGCGACAACTGCATCGATAGCACCAACTTTCAATGCTTTTTCAGCTTTGTTGTTGGTTGCGCCAGTGATCCACATTAATGCGTTATCGGCGCCAATAAGACGAGGAAGACGAACAGTACCACCCCAACCAGGCATGATACCTAGTTTGGTTTCAGGCAGTCCAAGCACGGCAGTCGTATCGGCGATTCTATAATCGGCTAGTAGCGTTGCTTCACAACCGCCACCGAGTGCAAAACCATTGATTGCAGCGATAGTAGGACAGGCTAGATCTTCAAAACCGTTGAATGTAGCATTTACCTTACCTAACCATTCGGTTAGTTGCTCTTCAGGTGCATCGAAGTGGGTGGTGAATTCGGTAATGTCAGCGCCAACAATGAATGCTGACTTTCCACTGGTCATGACCACACCTTTAAGGTCCTTTAGACCTTGTAATGCGGTAACTGCTTCATCAAAAGATAGTAATGTTTGTTGGTCAAATTTGTTGACCGAACCATCTTTTGCGTCAAATTTTAACTCTGCAATGCCATCTTTAATATAGCTTACAGAAAGGGTGCTTGATTCATAAATCATTGGTTTTTTCCCTCGTCTATAACATTAACTTCTTAGTAGATTTTGTACCAAGTCGGTTAAGCGATTATTGAATTTATTAGTTTAGAGCGACAGCCAAGTTTCTCTCGTGTTGGCCTAAATATCAACCGAAAATTCAAACAAATGTTTAAACTTAGTGTTTTCTTTATGTGCTACCGACCTAACCGGTTGTTTATTAAGTTCTTGTTATGTAATTTAGATTCTGCTGTTTTTTTTGTTTCAGTGCACTATTAGCGATATAAGCGCCGTTTTTTAGACTTGATTGGTGCAAAAGCTCTAAAAACAATCTTCGTTTTTTAAATTGCGGTACGTAGGGTATGATGGATCGATACAAAACACTGAGAACCATTATGGAAAAGCTAACCACACTTTTTGCACAGCACATTAATGAACTAAATGCGCGCGCCAAAACAATCATGACGCGTGAAAACATTGAGACGCTGATTATTCATTCTGGTCAGGCTCATCGTCAGTTCTTAGATGATATGGATTACCCGTTTAAGGTTAACCCACATTTTAAATCTTGGGTGCCGGTGACCGATAACCCTAATTGCTGGATTGTGATAGATGGTGAGTCCAAGCCTAAGTTAGTGTTTTATCGTCCGGTGGATTTTTGGCACAAAGTACCTGCAATACCTAATGATTTTTGGACCGACGCTTTCGACGTAATCTTGCTCACTAAAGCCGATCACATTGCCGAACATTTGCCACAGGCTTTGGAGCGAGCCGCTTATATTGGTGAACATATCGATGTCGCCGAAGTCTTAAATATCGGCGTGCTTAACCCCGAAGAAGTCTTGTCGTATTTTCATTATCATCGGGCCTATAAGACCGACTATGAAATGTACTGCTTGCGCGAAGCCAACCGTATTGCGGTGATCGGCCATCAGACAGCCAAAGCATCGTTTCTCGCACAGCGCAGCGAATATGATATTCAATTGGATTATTTACAATCGATTAAACATACCGAGAATGAAGTGCCTTATGGCAATATTGTTGCGCTTAATGAAAATGCGGCAATCCTGCATTACACCATTTTAGAGCAGCAAGCCCCGACACAACTTCGTTCATTCTTGATTGACGCCGGCGCCAATTGCCATGGCTTTGCGTCCGATATCACCCGAACCTATTCGTTTAACGATGATGAGTTTGGCGCTTTAATTGCTGCGGTAAATAAACAACAATTAGCCATCATCGAGCAGGTTAAGCCTGGGGTGAGTTATGTAGATTTGCACCTGACGATGCACCAATTATTAGCCCAGGTGCTTAGTGACTTCGATATCGTGCAATTGCCGGCGCAGGAAATTGTCGCTAAAGGTATTAGTAGTACTTTCTTCCCACATGGTTTGGGACACTTTATTGGTTCTCAAGTGCATGATGTTGGTGGCTTTATGAGTGATGAGCGCGGTACACATGTGGCGGCACCTGAAAATCATTCATTCTTACGCTGTACCCGTACCATTGAGGCGCGTCAGGTAATGACCATTGAGCCTGGATTGTATTTCATCGATAGCTTGTTAGATGAACTGAAGGCGTCAGACAATGCACAGTTTGTGAACTGGGATAAGGTGGCGATGTTTAAACCTTATGGCGGTATTCGTATCGAAGATAATATCATCGTACATCAAAATTATGTTGAAAATATGACCCGTGACTGTGGTTTAGCCTAAGCCACGTGATGAATAAGACGCCTTATCAAATTTTGGCTGCACCATTGATGGTGCAGACTGAAGTAAAACGCAGTAAATTTCTCGCCTATATTGAACCTACGCAAGGGGTAGCTAGTGCTAAGGCATTTGTTGCGAAAATTAAGCGGCTTCATCCAGACGCCAGCCACAATTGTTGGGCCTTTGTGGCTAACCGTCCTGAAAATAGCATCGATATTGGATTCTCGGACGATGGTGAGCCCTCTGGCTGTGCCGGACGTCCGATGCTTAATGTGTTGCAGGGCAGTGATATTGGTGAGATAACCGTGGTGGTTAGTCGTTATTTTGGTGGCACAAAGCTTGGTACTGGTGGTATGGCGCGTGCTTATGGTGGGGCGGTTAATGCGGTATTAGCGCAAGCTACTACTAAGTTAAAGGCTGTGACAGAATTGGTCGAGTGTCATGCAAGTTATCAGTGGAGTAACTTGATTGAACTGTTAATTTCTCAGTTCGATGCACAGCTCGTTGGTGCCGATTACGGTGAACGTATTCATTATCAAATTAAGGTAGATGCTCGAAAGCTGACTGAATTCTCTGAAATTGTATTTGAGCGTTCAAATGGCCAGATAACCATTAAGAATTCAGAATAAGCTCATACATTGCACTATTTTAATGACTAAAATCGACATAGCTTGTTCATTTGACTACAATATAGTTTCCACAATTTAAAATATTACCAACCTATGGAATTACATCTTGTTATCTTGGCAGCGGGGAAAGGAACCCGAATGCGTTCAGCGTTGCCAAAAGTCCTGCATAAAGTCGCGTCCAAATCGATGGTTGAGCATGTTATTGATGCCGCCTCGCAACTCGATAATGTTAAAAGTACTCAATTAGTTTATGGTCATGGCGGTGAGTTAATGCAACAAGCATTAGCACACCGTGAAGTGTCTTGGGCGCTGCAAGCTCAACAATTGGGTACAGGACATGCGGTTGCTCAAGCGATGCCTGAGTTACCCGATGACGGTAAAGCGTTAATTCTGTATGGTGATGTACCCCTTATAAAAACGGCGACGCTAAATCGTCTTATTGCCGCACAGCCACTCGGCGGCATCGGTTTGTTAACCGTTGAGTTGGACGATCCAACTGGCTATGGCCGCATCGTGCGTGAGAAGGGCGCCGTTGTTGGTATCGTTGAGCAAAAAGATGCTAATGAGCAGCAGCTGTTAATTACTGAGGTTAATACCGGTATATTGGTGGCAGATGTTAAAGATCTTAAGCGTTGGCTAAGTAATCTAAGCAACGATAATGCCCAGCAAGAATATTATCTGACCGATATTATCGCGATGGCCCATCAGCAGGGAAAGCAAGTTGTTGCAGCCAACCCTGAATCGGCGGTTGAAGTTGAAGGGGTCAATAACAAATTACAATTGGCACAAATTGAACGCGCTTTTCAGTGGCAACAGGCTCAAGATCTTATGGTGGCCGGTGCAACATTGCGTGATCCCGCGCGTCTGGATATTCGTGGTCAATTAATCGTTGGCCAAGATGTCGAGATCGATATTAATTTGATTGTCCAAGGCAATGTCAGTCTTGGCAATAACGTCAAAATTGGCGCTAACTGTATTTTAATTAATAGTAGCATCGGTGATAACAGCGAAATTAAACCTAACTCTATTGTTGAAAATTCCACCATTGGCGATCATTGTTCGGTTGGGCCTTTTGCTCGCCTACGTCCTGGCTCCGAGATGGCGCAAGACTCGCATGTCGGCAATTTTGTCGAGATGAAGAAAGTTCAGCTAGGGCAGGGCTCTAAAGCCGGACACCTCGCCTATTTGGGCGATGCTATCATTGGTGCTAACGTTAATATAGGTGCAGGTACTATTACCTGTAATTATGATGGCGCAAACAAACATCTCACCGAAATTGGCGACAACGCCTTTATTGGCTCTGACAGTCAGTTGGTCGCACCGGTGAAAATTGGCAAAGACGCCACTATCGGTGCTGGCGCGACCATTACTAGCGAAGTGGCCGATCATGAATTAGTGATAACGCGGGTCAAGCAGCGTCATATCAAAAACTGGCCTCGGCCACAGAAAAATAAATCATAAAGGAAGCACCATGTGTGGAATAGTTGGCGCAGTTGCGCAAAGGGATGTAAGTGAGATTTTAATCGAGGGATTGAAACGTCTTGAGTATCGTGGTTATGACTCTGCGGGAATCGCGGTTATCTCAACCGCTGGAACATTCGAGCGAGTGCGTAGTGTCGGTAAGGTACAAAGCTTACATGACAAAGTGGCTGATTATGATGTGGCCGGCGGAACAGGTATTGCACATACTCGATGGGCAACGCACGGCGGCGTGACAGAGGCAAATGCCCATCCGCATAATTCAAATAATGATCTGGTAGTGGTACATAATGGCATTATCGAAAATCATAACGAATTACGCGCACAACTAAAAGCGAAAGGCTATGTATTTAGTTCAGATACTGATACCGAAGTACTGACTCATCTGGTTGCTGACAACTTAAAAAGCACGTCTTCATTACTCGAAGCAGTGCAGGTGACCACGAAAATGGTGCGCGGTGCCTATGGCACGGTGATCATGGAGGTCAATAAGCCGGAATCGATGGTGGTTGCTCGTTCTGGTAGTCCACTGGTCATTGGGCTGGGTTTAGGTGAGAATTTTATTGCGTCAGATTTGCGCGCACTATTACCTGTAACGCATAATTTTATGTATTTAGAAGAAGGTGACGTCGCCGAAGTGACGCGCTTTGCAGTAAATGTATTCGATAGCCAGGGTAATCGTGTTGAGCGTGAAGCTAAGGTCACTGATATTTCGGTGGAGTCAGATGGTAAAGGTGAATATCGCCATTACATGATGAAAGAAATTCATGAACAACCACAGGCTATCCGCAATACTCTGGCTGGACGTTTAGTCGATGGCGTAGTGGTTGAAGATACTTTTGGCGTCGGCTCTTCAACTATTTTTGAAACCGTCGAACACATTCAAATTATTGCCTGTGGTACGAGCTACCATGCGGCGATGGTTGCCCGTTACTGGTTGGAAGGTTTGGCAGGTGTATCGTGTAATGTCGAGATAGCGTCTGAATTTAGATACCGTAAATCATTCGTTCACTCTAATAGTTTATTGGTCACGATTTCACAGTCAGGTGAAACGGCAGATACGTTAGCCGCATTAAGACTAGCCAAAGAGATTGGTTATATGTCATCACTGGTATTATGTAATGTCGATGGTTCTTCATTGGTACGCGAGTCTGACCTGGCCTTTATGACTAAGGCGGGTAGTGAAATTGGTGTCGCTTCAACGAAAGCATTTACGACGCAACTTGTTGGCTTATTGATGATGGTACTGGCAATTGGCCAAAAGCGCGGCATGAGCGAAAAAACTCAGCAAGCGATTGTTGATGGCCTTAATTCACTGCCGGCTAAGATTGAAGAAAGCTTATCACTGAGTGATTCAATTGAAGCCTTGGCGACAGAGTTTGCTGATAAAGAGCACTCATTGTTTTTAGGGCGTGGCGATCAATATCCAATTGCGATGGAAGGAGCGCTAAAGCTCAAGGAAATTTCTTATATTCATGCCGAAGCTTATGCGGCCGGAGAGTTAAAGCACGGTCCTTTGGCGCTGATCGATGCCGATATTCCAATTATTGTGGTTGCTCCCAATAATGAATTATTAGAAAAACTGCAGTCAAACGTTGAAGAAGTGCGCGCTCGCGGCGGTATTCTCTATGTATTCGCCGATGCAGCCAGTGAATTTAGCGACGATGAATCGATGCGGGTGATCGATGTGCCTGCCATCGATGAAATTGTGGCACCGATTCTCTATACCATCCCACTGCAGTTACTCTCATATTATGTCGCCATTATTAAGGGCACTGATGTCGATCAACCAAGAAACCTAGCAAAGTCGGTGACTGTCGAATAAGACGATAAACCCAAACGAAATGAAAAAGCGAACCCCGGGTTCGCTTTTTCATTTCTAGTACTGGTACAAGTTCGAAAAATGTCCTATATTTTATCGATAGATATCTAGGAAGGCGACGTTACTTCTTTGGCAAGGTAATGCATTATGTATTGTGCGTAGGCAAATATGGTGCAATCACAGTACATATCTCTTTTTTTGCATATGAAGTTAGCACTGAGTGGGCTAACTGAACGTCCTCGCAATTGTTTTGCCAAAACAACTTAGCCGCTGTTGCCGTTTTTAGATGACTGATGGCGTAGTCTAATTCGTGAGTTAATATCTTTCCTCTTAGTGCGCCTAACTTCGGCGGTAACTCACCAAACTTACTGATTTCTACAGTCGACATCGCCTTGATCATGATTGATTGCTTGATGCTATCAACATATGGCGCAATGCTTGGGTGATCTCGACCCTCCATAAAGGCGAGAATGATTAAAATAAAAACTACAAACTTCTTCATTTATCTTTAGCCATGTTAGGGTAAATTATAGAAATGCTGAAAAGGGTTAATCAATATCAACAAGTCTCTCGATATTGATTATATAATGCTTACTAAACTAATGAATAGTACATCCGATTAAATTAGGATTATTTAATGAATAATAAGCTTGACGTAAAAATTATTGAACCTACCGCGAAAGATATCCAGCGCAGCAAAAAGCGTGTTGAAGATGAACGGGTAGGGAGAAAAATTTACATGCGTTCCGTCAGCGGTTTCTTCTCTTCTATAAGGGAGCGGCTTAATTGGTTCTTAATGCTGGGTTTCTTTCTATTACCATGGGTACCTTATGGCGATCGCCAAGCGATACTATTTGATTTAGCTGAGCAAAAGTTTCATATATTCGGCTTAGTCATCTGGCCGCAGGACCTGGTCTTACTCGCTGCCCTATTAATGATTGCGGCATATGCACTATTTCTAGTCACGACATTTATTGGTCGGGTATGGTGTGGTTATACTTGCCCGCAAACTATCTGGACCTTTATTTTTATTTGGGTAGAAGAGAAAGTAGAGGGTAAATTTAATAAACGAAAAAACCTCGATCAGCAGGCTCTGAACTTTAACAAGCTGTGGAAAAAAACACTAAAACATAGCATTTGGCTAGCGATATCACTAATCACCGCACTAACGTTCATGGCCTTTTTTGTGCCAGTGAAGGATCTTTACGTTGAATTCTTTACCTTCAACTCTAGTGGTATTGTGGTCTTTTGGACATTGTTCTTTACCTTTTGTACTTATGGCAATGCCGGATGGATGCGCGAAATTATGTGTCTTCACATGTGTCCTTACGCTCGCTTTCAGTCTGCGATGTTTGATAAAGATACCTATACTGTTGCTTATGACCCCGCGCGCGGTGAAAGCCGTGGTCCGCGCTCTAAGAAAAAAGACCATAAAGCTTTGGGTCTTGGCGACTGTATTGACTGCAACTTATGTGTGCAAGTGTGTCCTACCGGTATCGATATTCGAGATGGGTTGCAATACGAGTGTATAAACTGTGGTGCCTGCGTTGATGCGTGTGATGATGTTATGGTTAAAATGGGTTATGAGAAAAAGTTGATTAGCTATACCACCGAAAATCAACTACAAGGTAAGCAAACTCATATTTTTCGCTCTAAGCTTGTCGGCTACGGTGGCGTACTAATGATTATGTGCGTGGTGTTTATTTATTTCCTGCTGAGTATTGAGCCAGCGAAATTAGATATTATTAGAGATCGTAATCAACTTTATCGTATTAGTAGTGAAGGCATGGTTGAAAACGTTTATACCTTAAAGCTATTAAATAAAACTGAGCAGCCCCTAACTTATAAACTTGCTTTTGCTGGGCTTGAAGATTTCCAATGGCTAGGTGACAACGAGATTGTAGTAAAGGCAGGTGAGATATATACATTACCGATGAGTATATCGACGGATCCCTACACCCTGACCAAGAAGGTTGCTAAAGTGTCTTTTAGTGCTAGTGCTGTACTAAAAGATGGCAGCACCATTTCGATTACCGAAGAAACCCGCTTCTATAATGAGCTCTAATTAACAAATGTGAATGGTAAAGCCAGCAGGATATTGCTGGCTTTACTATTTTTACGGCCTAAAACTCGCCTGATAACATTATTTTGCTTTAATTATGTACGGTTGGTGTGAATTTTAGTCGCTTGATCCCTTCAGGGTAAAAAAGCACTTGCCAACCACCGAGACTTCTCTATAATCCGCCTCACTGAAACGGAGCAGAGCATCACTTAGCGGTTAACGTTAAATGAAAGCAGGCAACGGTTTAGAGAGGGAAAACACTTCTTCACCTTCTTTTGAAAACTCTTTAAAAGAATGCGAAATTAAGTGTTGACTTCGAAACGGGAAAGCGTATTATGTGCCTCCCGACGCAACGAACCACAGGGTTTGACGCGCTGCTCTTACTAACTTTAACGAGATGGTAATCGAGCTAAAACGTTCTTTAACAATTAGTATTCAAATAAACTGTGTGGGCATTTGATGATAAGTACTTAGGTTCTTATTAGATACATGTCTACACTAGATGATTCTTAGCTTGCTAAGATGAATCAAAGTTATGATAAGCGTAACATCATTTTTAATCTCCGGATTGAGAATGAAGGTTAAGCTAGTATTCATTGAGACCTTAGCTTGTTAAATCAAGCATCAAATTTTTAATTGAAGAGTTTGATCATGGCTCAGATTGAACGCTGGCGGCAGGCCTAACACATG
>Ga0209395_1001735_pt1 | contig 30100 bp, 25 predicted proteins | sample GOMGulsemesocosm_3_FD_184635 | JGI IMG/M metagenome (GOLD analysis project Ga0209395, IMG submission 184635) | Methane-oxidizing microbial communities from mesocosms in the Gulf of Mexico - GOM9D Gulf of Mexico (SPAdes) (version 2) | ecosystem: Environmental > Aquatic > Marine > Cold seeps... | reverse complement strand
ACTCAATTTCAAATACAGCAGCTAGCGACTTAAGTGATTCTAAGCCTACTTTTTCATTATTCTCTATACGTTGAATGGTACGAATACTCAAGCCACTGAAATGAGCAAGTTGCTCTTGTGACCAATTCCTCTCATTTCTTAATGCTCGTACATTCATATATTTCATCCTAGTGCTGTTCGAAAGTATATTACCGAACAACATTAAAGTTTATTCTGACAGTTAGCTGACAAACACCTGACAGTGAAACTTATTTCCTGTCAGATCCTTTATAATCAAAGCGTTATACTTTACTCGCTTTTTCTTCAAGCTTGACCTGTTGCCAGTACCCTTCGAGTGTTTCCAGTGAGTGTTGTTCAAATTTCACTCCTGATTTTTGTACTTGCCTTTCAACACCATGAAATCTTTTAGTGAATTTTTGATTCGCTTGGCGAAGCAGTTGTTCTGGATCTTGTTTAGCATGACGACATAAGTTCACCACAGCAAACATTAGGTCGCCCAACTCTTCAGCTAAAGCCTCAGGATTATTTTCTTTTATTTCAACCTTAACCTCGTCAACTTCTTCAGCAACCTTAGCAAAGACATCTGCAATATTATGCCAATCAAAACCAACATGAGCGCACCGCTTTTGAATTTTGGCCGCTTGTGAAAGTGCAGGTAAATTTTTTGGAATATCAGCCAAAACACTCAAGGCAACACCATTACTTTTAGCTAAGCGTTCTTGAGCTTTTTCATTTTCCCAGTTTGCTTTTATTTCTGTGTCAGAACTTAGCTCTTTATCACCAAAAACATGGGGATGTCGACGAATAAGTTTTTCACAGATAGCTGCAACAACGCTGTCAAAATCAAAGTGCTTTTGCTCTTGACCGAGCTGGCTATAAAAAATCACCTGAAACAGTAAGTCGCCTAACTCTTTTTCTAACTCAGAGAAGTCTTGTTGTTCAACGGCTTCAATCACGGCATCAGCAACTTCATATGCTTCTTCGATGGTGTGCGGAGTTATAGAAGTAAAGGTTTGCTTTATATCCCAAGGGCACCCCGTTTCTGGATCTCGTAATTGCGCCATTACCCAGCGCAGTTTTTCTATTGAGGCTTGCTCAGTTAACATATTTCATCAGTTCCATTATCTATAATTGTGATAAACTAGAGACGCTTAACTTCAATAACATCATCAAGTTGAAATAACTTACCAATTAAACGACCGAGTACTTCATTATTGGCAATCTCTATATTCAACAACATGGCTACCGTTTGTTTGACCTCATCTGAACGGCTTTCCATACCAACAATACTTACCCGTTCATTAGAAATAATGGTTGAGATATCACGGACTAATCCTTGACGATCGCTAGCGATCACTTTTACGGTAACCAGATAGCTTTGTTGGTTTTTCTCCCCCCATTGTACTTCAACTTCTCGCTCAGGCTGCTGACTGAGAGCGTTCGCTAATTGTTCGCAATCACTTCTATGTACTGAGATACCCCGCCCCTGGGTGATAAAACCGTCGATATCATCACCAGGTACCGGATGACAACATTTAGCCATATGAGTTAATAAGTTACCAACACCTGAAACCGTAATACCATTCGCATCAGCTTTATTTTTTTGCTGATTTTGCTGAGGTTTAACAAGGCTTTGCGGGTCAAGCTCTACCGGCGGTTTACTTTTTTCGTCATGATAGAGTAAATGATTAATTACTTGCTGTAGGCGTGCATTGCCTGAACCAATGGCAGCATATAAGTCGTCTATGGTTTTAATGTTAAAACGCCGGCTTGTAGCCATTAAATCTGTTTCAACTAGATCTAATTTGCTGAGCTCTGCATCAAGTTGCTCTTTACCTAGCGCGATATGTTTATCGCGGTCTAGTAACTTGAAGAAGTGCTGAACTTTTGCACGAGTTCTTGGCGCGTGAATATAGTGTAAATTAGGGTTTAACCAATCTCTACTCGGGTTTGGTGTTTTACTGGTTAAGACTTCCACCTGATCGCCGGTTTTTAAACGATGCGTGAAAGGTACAATTCGGCCAAAGACTTTAGCACCTATACAGCAATGCCCAACATTTGAATGTATATAGTAAGCAAAATCTAATGGGGTCGCTCCAGCCGGTAAGTCTATAACGTCACCATTAGGCGTAAAAACGTAAATCCTATCTTCGAAGACTTGGCTACGCAACTCATCAATCAATTCGCCGCTTTCACTGACATCATCTTGCCATTGGAGAATTTTTCTTAACCAGCTCACTTTTTCGTCGAAGCCTGTTTTTTTATCCGCTGTTTTGCCACTGCCGCCACTTTCTTTATAACGCCAATGTGCGGCAACGCCCATTTCAGCATCATCATGCATTTGCTGGGTTCTAATTTGTACTTCAATCGACTTGCCTTCAGGTCCTAGAACGACAGTATGAATCGATTGGTAGCCATTTGGCTTAGGCGTTGCTACGTAATCATCAAATTCATTAGGTAAATGCTTCCAACTGGTATGTACGATACCCAGTGCGCCATAACAATCTTGAATTTCATCAACAACAACTCTTACTGCTCTCACGTCAAATAATTGCTCGAAATCTAAAGATTTCTGCTGCATTTTCTTCCAAATACTAAAAATATGTTTAGGGCGACCGTAAACCTCGGCGGTTATATTCACGGCTTTTAATTGCACCTTAAGGTTATTAACAAAATCAACCATGTACTGCTCACGCGCAAGACGTTTTTCATCTAGCTGTTTAGCAATATCTTTATAAACTTTTGGGTGGAGATAACGAAAAGAAATATCTTCTAATTCCCATTTCAGTTGCCCAATCCCTAATCGATTGGCTAAAGGTGCATAAATATTCGCGGTTTCTTTCGCGGCTAGCACTCGAGTTTCTTCGTCAGCGTTTTTTACAATTCGCAAATAACATACACGTTCTGCCAGCTTTATTACTACAGCACGCACATCATCAACCATAGCGACTAACATTTTTCTAATGTTATCTACTTGGTTTGCAGAGACCTGGTTTGATTGCCCTTGCTGCAAAGCTTTTATTGCTTTCATTTGGCTCACGCCATTACATAAGCTGAGTATTTGTTTAGAAAAGTGCTCTTCAATAAACTCAAGAGAAACGCATTGGTATTCGTAAAGCGGCAGTAAAAAAGCAGCACATAGAGAATCTTTATCTAAATTTAAACTCGCGAGAATTTCAACCATTTCAAGCGATTTTGTTTGGCATTCGTGCTGTTCATCAAAGTATTTACTGACTTGCTGCCACAGCTTGTCAAGTGCTTGATGTTTTTGTTCGTTAAGCTCAAGTGAGCTTAACCATTGCTCAAAATTTGTTTCCGACATTTGATGAGATTTACGTACCGAAACCATGAAAAAACCTGCCTAATATGAGGTAATAAAAAAGGAGAAAGCTTTATTTTACAAACAATACCATAGTCTCAATGTGCTTTGTTTGAGAAAACATATCCATCAGTGAAATTTTTTCAATTCGATAACCTTTTGCTAATAGTAATTCACTGTCTTTCGCCAACGTTGCTGGGTCACAGCTAACATATAAAACGGTTGGTATATTAAAGTTAACTAATTGCTCTAACGCTTGGTACGCCCCCGCACGAGCAGGATCAAGCAAGAGCTTAGTGTACTTTTTCTCTGACCACGACTCATTTAACCAATTGCTGTTTAAATCTGCCTGATAAAATTCACAATTTGTTAAACTATTGTGCTGTGCGTTTTCTTGTGCTTTGATCACCATTTGATCAACGCCTTCAATACCGGTAACTTGCGCAACCTTTTTTGCAATAGGTAAACTGAAATTACCTAAACCACAAAATAAGTCTAGAACATTGTCCTGCTTGGATAAATTTAACCAGGAAAGCGCCTGCGAGATCATCTGCTTATTTACATCATGATTCACTTGAATAAAGTTTTCACTGCCAAATTTTATATTAATATTATCATCTAAATCATAGGCTATAGGGGTTAGAACATCATCAAATAACGGGATAACACTTTTCCCATTATCTATTAATATTTCACATGAATTGTTATCACTGAAATTTTGCCAATGTTGCTTGTCTTGATTGGTAATTTTTTCTAGTTGCCTCACTACAACAGTTATTTGGTTTGCCGAAATAACTTCAATATGACCAATAGCATTTTTCCCTGACAATTTTGCCAGTAAAGTTTTGAGCGGTGTAAATATTTTATTTAACGGTTCAACCAACACGCTACAACTTTTAATATTAATTAATTGATTACTGCCACGCTGCCTAAAGCCAACAGTTACCTGCCCAGCTTTGTTATATTGAACACCAATGCGTGCTTTTCGGCGGTAGTGCCAAGGTTCGCTAATAATAGGATCTTGCCAAGGTAATGTGTGAGCGTAACCATTTCGAGCAAATAACTCTGTGATTTTCTGCTGTTTGAAATCAAGTTGTGAACTTGGAGTTATATGCTGTAAATCACAGCCTCCACAGTTCAAGAAATGCTGACACTGGGCAACAACTCTGCTATCGCTTGCTGATAATACTTCAACGAGCTTGCCTCGACTGTATTTATTTTTTTGTTCAATCACTTTAATAGAGACACTTTCACCGGTAAGTGCACCCTCAATAAATATAGGTTTTTTATGGTATTTACCAACACCGCAGCCATTAAAATCAAGCCGGGTAATACTCACCTTAACCTCATGCCCTACTTGTTGTTTTTTAGGTGTTGCTTTAAAAAAATTTGCCATGACGAAATATACCCGAGTTAAGCGCTATAAAAATGTTTAGTGATGTGCCATTATGAGACTATTCAACATGATGATTTTACACTAAAGTTCAGCAAAAAATGCATAAAATAAGTCTGAAAGATTGGGTAATTTTACTTACCATAGTTCCTACAACTGTCATCGCATTTACGATCGCCAGTTATTTCACCTATAGTCGCTATGCAGAATTAGATGACTTTCTTGTTCTACGCTCAGAAAGTATTATTGAGCCCTTGGCTATCGCCAGCACCTTACCACTGCTAAATAAAGACCGTATTCAACTACGCCATTTAATGAACTTCACTCATAGAAGCCAATCTTCTATCATCAAAAGTATCGCTGTTTTTACTAAAGACAACCAAGTTTTTGTCACCAGTTCTTATCATGGCGATACTAATTTGTTACGTTTAAAAGCGGGAGAAAATATCCCTGAACACACAATTATTGAAGAGGTAGGCGACGATTTCATTTTTCGAAGCCCTATTATTAATGAGAATATATCTAAAGAGTCTGTAAATACGGATATACAAGCCAATATTGGCTACATTTCCATGCAAATAGATAGCAGCAAAGTACAGTTAAAACAGCAAAGCCAGATGCTCTTCGCGCTGTTTATCGTATTTCTAGGCTGTATAATTAGCGCGTTTTTTTCTTATCGACTGATCAAAAACTTTACTCGCCCAATAGCTTCAATGGTGCAAGCAGTAGATAGAATCAGAGAAGGAAAGCTAGATAGCCGAGTAACGGGCCAACTTATTGGTGAACTCAATTTTTTGAAAAAAGGGGTCAATGCGATGGCGCAATCTCTTGGAGATTACCAAGAGGAAATGCAGGGCAGTATCGACCAAACCACCACTGATTTGCGTGAGAGTTTAGAGCAATTCGAAATACAAAACGTTGAACTTGATATTGCTAAACGTAAAGCACAAGACGCTAACAAAGTTAAATCTCAGTTCTTGGCCAATATGAGCCATGAACTGAGAACGCCATTAAATGGTGTTATTGGTTTTACTCGACAGGTGTTAAAGACCCCTCTCACCACGACTCAACGCGACTACCTACAAACGATTGAACGCTCTTCTGCAAACTTGTTAGCTATTATTAATGACATTCTTGATTTTTCTAAGCTGGATGCTGGAAAAATGGTGATTGAAAATATCCCTTTCTCCATTCGCGATGCCGTTGAAGAAACCTTAACGCTATTAGCTCCGACCGCCCATAAAAAAAATATTGAGCTTTCAGTTCGCGTAAGTCCTGAACTTCCCGACGCCTTAATTGGCGATGCTATGCGTATTAAACAAGTACTAATCAATCTTACGAGTAATGCAATAAAGTTTACCGATAAGGGCTCTGTAGAAGTTGATATTGATAGTGAACATGTAGATGAATATGTTGCAATTTTAAAGGTCACAATTACCGATACCGGTATAGGTATGAACCAAGAGCAACAAAAAACTATCTTTGATGCCTTTGGTCAGGCCGACAAAAGTGTTACCCGACTTTATGGTGGAACAGGTTTGGGCTTAGTTATTTCACAACGTCTTGTTAATGAAATGAACGGTACTATGGGGGTTGTAACTGAACAAAGCCAAGGCTCAACATTCTGGTTTACCTTTCGTTGTGAAATAAACCCTATTTCGATCAAGAATATATTCGATAGCCATAGCCTGAATAAGAAAAGTATTATTTATTTTGAACAACATGCGCACAGCCGTATTGCGAGTAGTGAGATATTAGCAAACTGGGATATGAATGTTTATCCGGTTAATAACTTGGAGCAAATCAATCAAGAGATAAAGAAAAATTCACACTTTGATTTTGCCTTAATTAGCCACGACATATCACCTAACTCTTTGGTTGAATTAAAAGAACTCATTGCTTCACTTAAACCTTATGTTGACAAGATCCATTTAGCGATAAATAGCAACTCAGCCAATTTGCAAGAGGCGTTAATTGGCAGTGGTGCAACAAGCTGTTTAAGTAAACCTATTACGCCTGAAAGGCTATATAAAGTATTAATTCCACAGCCACATTTGCCTAGTGTTTCATCTACCCCAATAAATGAAGACAAAGTTCCAGTAAAGATTTTGGCCGTTGATGATAACGAAGCTAACTTAAAGTTGATCAACGAACTTTTACTTGAACAGGTAGATGAAGTTATTACCGCGGTTAACGGTCAAGAAGCTGTAGATCTTTGTAAACATGAAAAATTTGCCATGATATTCATGGATATTCAAATGCCGATAATGGATGGTATATCTGCGCTTAAAAGTATCAAAGCAATAACATTCAATGAAAGCACACCAATTATTGCCGTTACCGCTCATGCACTCACGGAAGAGAAAGACAAACTCTTAAAATTGGGTTTTGATGCTTATATGACTAAACCCATTGACGAAGCAATGCTTCGTCACACTATCTATGAATATTGTGATTTAACCTTGCCATCGACCACAAATACTGAGCAAGAACATGCAACAAACAATTCAGACATACAAGCCATTGTAAATGAACACTTATCCACAAAAATTCAAACAGTTAATGAAATAAATCATTTAGTAATCGACTGGCCTTTAGCATTAAAACGAGCAGGCAATAAAGAAGACCTTGCCAAAGAAATGTTAAAGGGCTTAGTACAAAGTTTGCCGGAAACTAAACTTCATATTTCAGAGGCGTTAACTTCACAAGACGTAGAGCAATTAAAAATACTCGTGCATAAGCTCAATGGCGCTTGTTGTTATTCAGGGGTTCCAAATTTGGGACGAGTAACACATCAAATAGAAACCGAGCTTAAGAATGATATGACTATTGATGACTTAGAGCCTGAGTTTTTTGAGTTCTTTGAACACCTTGATAATGTAATTTCGCAAGCCGCTACTTTTTTGGAAAACTTGGAAAGATCACTCGTGTAAAAGCAAGGTTCATTATCGTATTGGTCTTGTTATATAGCTAGGACTAGAGTTTTTAAATGAACTAAAACTGCTACCTATAACTAATAAAAATAGTGCCAGTCTGTCTTTTTTATTTTCGGTAGAATTCAGCGAGTGCCTCAAAATAACCAGGTATCATAATAAGTGCGTGCGGTAACGAGAAATAACTAACTTTAGAATTTATGTCATTCTCTCTATTTTCATCAATAGCCACTTCTACCTCCTTAAACTGTTGCCTCATGACACCTCCTTCCAAACCAAGATTTAAGTAGATAAACTTATTATCTTTTATACCCGTAGCTGAGTGAGTAGTTAACCCATTAATAAAAGAGGCAATAGAGGTATTAGAGTCTTGAAAAGATGGACTAAAACTAAAATAACCGTCAAAACTATTGTTATGTTTCGTAAAACTATAGGCGGTAAACAAACCACCGTAAGAATGCCCTGCAATAATTTTTTTCGCTCCCGTTCGAAAGCTTTTAGCTATGTTAGGGATGAGTTCATTATCAAGAAAATCATGAAAATGGCTAGCCTCTCCTGATGATTCGTTACCGAAAACATCAACAGTATCCTTAAGTCTAAAATCTCTGGCGCGCAGCCCTTGTCCATCAATAGCTACCACTATAATTTCTGGAGTGCTGTTTATATATGCGAGGATTCTTGCAGTAGCAACAGCAAGGATATTATGCTGAAGATTCTCACCGTCTAACGTATAGAGCACATCATAGGATTTATCGCTCGCAGAATATCCTGAAGGAACAAAGACTGTTACATTACGTTTTTCTTTTAATATTTCTGAATATAGAGTTACCTTTGTTGCATTCGCAGTAATATCAGCAAAAAATAACTTTCCCAAAATAAGTGTACTGGTCGTGAATATAGAAAAAACGATAATAACGGATCGCATACTAGGTAATTTAGTATGCCCATTTGAACGACTAACCTTATTCTTATTGCTCTTTAATGCTTTATTTGAACGTTTAGTAACTATATATAAAGCACTTGCAAAGACACTTGCCAATACATGTTTAAAAAATGACACTAAATCATACCAAAACGGCATGCCGCAAACACCGAGACAATCTAATCCGCCCAATTCTATATAATAAAAAATAAGACCTGATATTCCAATTGGAATCGCGGCGATAATGGGATGGAAACGGGTATATTTTATTGCTAAAAAACTCCCCAATAAATAGACCAAAAATGTCAGGGTAATTTCAGAAAGATAAAAGCTATTACTTTGCGTATACGGCGCGATATCAATAAAAACACCGAGTAAATTGAATGCAATAAACCAAGAGATCACGACCGTAAATATAGATAAAGTTAATACAACTATTAGACTTTTAATGGTATTCAAATTATCTCCATCCGACTTAGAGGATTTTCTTTTGGTTTAGTAACATTAGCTACAACATCGTACTTTAACTTATAATAAAACAACAAGATAATAGAGCGAATTACCGATGTACTAATTAATCAACTGTATTTTCAAGATATCATCGATAGCGTTAATTAAATACTCATCATGGCTTATTATAATAAAACTGCCCTTGAACTCATTGAGCGCATTGGCGAGCACTTCTTTTGATCCTATGTCGAGATGATTATCTGGTTCATCGAGTAATAATAAAGGTAACTCATACTGATGGCTCATCATTAATATCATTAACCTCATTTTTTCACCACCACTTAGTTGCTCGACTTGCGTGAAGACCTTATCTCCTCTAAATCCGATGCCAGCAAGGATCGTTCGTGAGTCGCTGTCATTTAAATGAGCACAATAACTTTTTATATTATCAAGCATCGTTAACTGACCATTTAGTAATGAAAAATGCTGATCAAAATAAAATACGGGGGTATTTAAATGAACAATGCCGTTAATAGGTATTAACTCGCCTAATAACACTTTCATCAATGTTGATTTACCACTGCCATTTTTACCAAATAAATGATATTTTTCGTTGCTCATCACCTTTAGGTTGATAGGCTCTTGGCAACCGTACGGGAGCACTAGACCTTCAGCCCATAATTGTTGAATTTTTTTACTTTTTTCATGATGCATTGATAGTGAAAGCGGTTTTAATTGCTCTTGTTGTTTTAAAATAACGGTTTGTTTGCTATCTATAGCAGACACTTGTGTTTTGGTTTTGCTGACTTTTCCTGAAGCCGCCCCTTCTGCTTTATTTTTTTTACCATCGAGTAAAACTTTCGCCTGACTGCCATTATTTCTTAGCTTATTACCTTGTGATGCTCTTTTTTGAGCCCTTTCTTTACTTTTTTGTGCTTGATTAAGTACTTTTGACTTTTGTTTTTCTAAGTGTAAAAGTTGCTTTGTTAACGCTTCATCTTTATTTTGTTTAGTCGACAAATAATCACTGTAAGTGCTATTGTAAATCGTTAACCCAAGAGAAGTTAATTCATAAGTAGTATCTACTTGCTGTAACAACTCACGATCGTGAGTCACAATAAGTACATCGCCTTGGTAGCTTTTTAATTGCTTAATTAGCCAATGTCTTCCAGATTTATCGAGGTGATTACTCGGCTCATCTAACACTAAAATTTCTGCATCGGACTGAAATAGCTTCCACAGGTTTAATTTTGCTCTTTCTCCACCACTCAAGGATAAACACAATCGTGCAACATCTGTAGGTAATTGTAATTCCTGCAGTATCTGATAGACATTTTTTTTGATTTGCCAGCTATCAGCTAAAAGATCAAAGTCATCATCGTTATAACTTCCTTGCTCTATACGGGCAAGCGCGGCTAATTTATTATTAACACCTAAAAAAGACGCTATGGTTTCATCTTTTTTGAAATCCATTGAGTTATTCTGATTGAAACTAAGAGCCAATCTATCTGAATAGACAGTACCTGTAGTAGGCATTATATTGTTAGTTAATATTGTTGCTAATATTGATTTGCCAACCCCATTTTTTCCAATAAGACCTGTAAGTCCTTGAGGTAAGGTAAAAGAAAGGTTTTTAAATAGCGTTATGCCATTATTCAATTGATAAGAAAGTTTGCTTACTTGTAATGCAGGCATAAATTGCCTCCTGTTTAATGCAGGAAAGTGTTTATGCCAAAGATTAATCAGACTTAGATTAAAAACTTAATGTGATAAAAAAGATAAGAAAGCTTGAGCACGCCCACTAACCCTGTTGTTCCAAAATAAAAGATTAAATTAGATCACAGGCATTAAATGTTCATTACGGCGTAGCTCCACTTATATTGGTAGAAATAGTGTACACGAGTTTATCTTTGATTTGTATTTTATAGAGGATTAACTCACGTATAAACGCCAATTAAATTGCTGCTTAGATTCACCAATCTTAATAAAATCATTTTTTTCAAGAATGATGTAAGAGGCTGTATTGGTTTTGTCCGTAGAGGCAATTACAGCCTTAACTCTATTATGTTTTATTGCCCATTTAACCATGCCTTCTACAGCTTCGGTCATATACCCTTTCCCCTGATGTTGCTCGTATGTTCCATAGCCAATTTCAATTTCTCCCTGTTCATTTGGCTCTCCTTGGAAACAAACATCAGCGACAGATCTATTTTCCTTTCTATGAATTACCGTCCATAAAGTAGAAAATAAGTAATTGTTACTTTCATCTTTTAAACTGGGTATGATTGACTGCTCTAATGCTTCTTTCAATAAAGGAGATAGCTCCATTGACGAGTTATTAAGCTTTAACTCAGCTTCTAAAGAATGATCGTTTTTAATGTACTTCAACATTTGCTGATAAGTTAAGGGCTTTAAAATTAACCTGTTAGTTTCTATCACTTGGTTTACTCTCTTACGTTGGAAATTGCAGCTGAATATCGCCATTATAAATAACAGTATCTGAAGTTACTTTGCTGAACTAGAGTTTTTAATTGTCAAACTAACGATAAACTTTTGGACTACGGGTAAAGCACTTATTAAATATGTCATTAACTAACAAAGCTCTAGCTACTAGAAACGCCACAAATAGCTCAGTTTTATAATAATATCCTGAGACTCTTTATTAAAATGATTATCTTCAACTCTATCATTACCTTTAATGTATCCCTGATTTATAACGAAGTTAAATGAATTGAACGGTGTTCGTTGCCAAACAATCCTTGAAAAAACACTTATTTCATCTGAAACGTTGTTGTATTGAATCCAATTATTCCAAAAAAGCTCTGGTGAAAAAGCGATATCAACTTTTAATGATGCGGTGTTTATTGTGAATTTTTGTAGGGGTGTCAAAATTTTTCTTGTATCTATTCCAGCCGATATTTTAACAAAGCGATTAATGTTGGTAGTTATATCAATGGCTTTGTACTCCATATCGCCATGAAAATAATCGCCTTTATGCCACTGAAATCCATATGAGAATGATTTTGAACGATCTGAAGAAGTCGCTAATTGCCATTGTGAACTATCGTACTTTCCAGCAGGGATCAGTAATTCATCAACTAAACTAAAAGCTTCTTGTATGTACTCAAAAGTATATTGATATGTGAGTCTAAAATATTGCTGTTTTGTAGTAGTTAAGTCAATAACATCAATAGCATAATACTTAGATGCTACGTCCCCTTTTCGCTCTTTTACATAATCAAAATAAACATTGTAATACAACTTATCTATCCATGTCGTTTTTAATGGGCTGGTATAACTTACCCAGCCGTCGACTTCCTCTATATTGTTTCTATTAATAAAGCCCAGTGCAGGGTTAAATAATTCATCTATATTGGTATAGGCTATTTTCGCGTTTACACGTTCATTCGGAAGATAAAACCCAATATTAAACGCCTTGCCACTGACATCTTGATTATCTGTTTCATTAACGCTTAGTTGATACCAGCCCTTAAATTCGAATATCTCGCCATCCAACAATGATTTATTTCTGTATTGTGAGTCTATGCCGATAAGTGAGCTAAAGTTTTTATTGTTAGGGTTGCCGTAAGTTGAAATTATCCCAACAGCGTATTCATCATCAAGCTGTGCATTAAGTCTGGCAACAGCGAGTGTATTGCTTTTGCTTTTCGACTGACGACTTGAAGATGACGCATTAAGCTCTTGATTAACGGCCAAAGCACCAAAACGGATATTACTAATTTGTCCGGTTATTTTAGTACCAACATTGATGTCTAGTGGCATACCTGATTTTGATAAGCCCATTTTTCTAGAGAAAAATGGCCGAGCATTCGTACTAATATCACCAAATTCAAATATGTCAGCTCCTTGCAAAAAGAAGTTACGCTTTTCAGGTGTGAATAATGAAAATCGCGTTAGATTAACTTGCTGTTCATCGACTTCTGTCGCAGAAAAATCGGTATTAAAGGTTAATGAAGTCGATATCGCGGGGATTGGTTTATATATAATATCTAACGAGGGGTCAATAGTTCGTGCGCGGTCTATTAATGGTGATTCTTGCTGCGAAAAATTTGCCGATAACTTTACGTCAAGTCCACTACCTTGGCTAATATTATCAATGGGAGAAATACTTCCAGCATGTTCAGGTGCCCACGGAGAAGAAGTATTACCATGAGAGGCCCAGTAATATATTTGTTTCGGCTGTTTAACCTCTCTTAAAAAATTAATTCCCCAATGTTTGTTAGTCGCATCAAAAGAAAGTGTTTTAAACGGTATTGCCATTTCTACCTTCCAATAATTGCTAAACACTGAAGTTTTCACTTGCCATAAACCATCCCAATTGCCAATATAATGACGGTTATTAGCGATGAGTCCTTCTTCTTTAAAACCATTAGCGTTGGTCGAAAAATAATAGCCATTACTTTTATCACTGAATGGGTCCAAAACAATAGCGAACAAGTCGTCTTGCCAAATATCTTGGCCTTTCGACATTACATTCCTACTAATATTTTCCATGTCGTTATCAAACAACTTAGCTTTGATATAAAGATTATTTTCATCGTAAGCTACTTTTATTTCGCTTTTATGTTGGGTCTTTTGATACTCAAAGGGGAATATTTGATGCAATCGACCAATTTCATCAATTTGCAACCACGTATCTGCCGACAATGTTCCATCAGTTAAAATTGTGTTTTTTATACGAGTTATATCTACTGTCGAACCTTGATTATCTAAAATAAAAACAGGAAAATTTGTCGCTGATAGTTTTATCGAACTTATAACAATGAATAACATTAAGAATCGAATTAATCTGATTACAGAATTTTTATCGAAAAATGCTGTATTCCAGTGAACATTTGAAGCGAACATTATTATCCCTTTAAAGCATTATTAGCTAAGAGCTTTTGATGTTGTATTAGCAAACGTTCAATTTGGTGCTTTAAAGGACGTAATATTAACTCAGCTAACATCAAAGCGTATAAAGATGTTAACAACGCGACGCCTAGCCCAATCGCCAATGGATATGTTGCGTCTGGGTGATATTGCTGTGGCTCTATGGTCATTAATACCGCAATAATCCCCACTAAAGAAGATATAGCGCCTGAAACATAACAATAAGTGATCATTTTATTTAAGTCAGGTAGGTATTTTTGCAAGCCTACTTCATGTTTTGGTAAGATGAAAACCCAGCGAATAAGCAATACGGTAGTTATTGTGTTGTCTATACCCATTGAGATAGAAGAGATAGCGATGGAGAGCCCCAGCACCAATAACAGGCTATATGAATCAAAAAATACGCTATTAGTTAAATCGAATTGAAATATCATCAAACAAACAGATAAAAGTATTCCAATGATCCCTCCCCAGTTTATGCCGCCATTGCCAATTTCGACTTTTTCATTTGCTAATAATTCGCTGGGAGAAACACTAAAAGCTGTAGCAATAGCCAATTGAGATTCAAGTGATGCATTTCCACTCGTTTCAATTCGTTGTACAGTTCTCAGGCTTAAACCACTTATTTCAGCAAGACGTTCTTGCGACCAGCCATTATATTTACGTAATTTCTTTAGCTTTTCCACTGAGACACTCATTAGTAACTCCTAAGAAGAATAATTACCCAACACCTTATCTAGTCTAGCTTGACAGCGATACGACATGTTAACGACAATCTTACGTCACGACGATAATATTTTGAATTCATATCATTTTAAGCATTAACTATTCATAGAATAAAAAATTCGACAAGATAAAGCACTCTCTAACTTGTTCAAATCAATCTAGCTACTTTCTCAAATATCTAGACTGCTGAATAGGAGCGAATAATAACACTACACTTAACAATATATGAATATTGAAACAGTAGAGTTTAGTCTTCTTTATTTAAGTTAATAGCAGGCTCAAATTTATGGTTTTTTAGTCGTTGGCTAACTAGGCAGCCTAAACAAATTATTAATCGTCTGCGGTACAATAATTAATAAGGATTATTTAAGTCATGACATCAAATTTAAGATTGAATTATGTAGAGTTTCCTGCGAGTAATATCCCAGCATCTAAGCTGTTTTTTGAAAAAGCTTTTGGTTGGTCATTTCAAGATTATGGTCCTGATTATACGGCATTTTCAAACTAAGGGCTTGATGGTGGTTTTTATCAATCGAATTTAACATCTGTTGTATCTGAGGGGGCTGCTCTACTTGTTCTAAAAAGTAATAACTTAGAGACAACTCAAGTAAAGGTTGAATTGTCTGGTGGTAAAATATCAACGGCTATCTTTTCTTTCTTTGGCGGCAGACGTTTTCACTTTATTGAACCAAGTGATAATGAATTTGCTGTTTGGTCTTTAGACTGCACACAGCATTAAACAAGATTTAGCATTATAAGAATTGATTAATGTCAGTAATTAAGCTTTGTTTAGGCCTTTCAATAATTCTGCCAATCTCTAGTTTTTTATCTTTACCTCGGTAAACAATTATGGTCGGGGTGTATTTAACTTTATTGACAGAGGCTAAGTCTTTAGGATCTTGCTTTTGATGATCAAGGGCAATAAGTGATAGGTTAATATTTTTATTGCCCGATAATATTTTCATCAATTTTGGTACTTCACGAATACTGTCATGGCACCATGTGCCAAAGTAGACATCTATCGTTAAATTTTTTGGCCAATCTGCAATTACGCTCAGTTCTTCTTCGCTTAATGTAAATTTTTGAAAGTTATCTTTAAAGTCAGCATAGCCTGTAAGTAAACTTTCTTCACTTATCATACCAAGTGCAAAGTCGTCATTATCACTTGCATTAGCAAATAGCGCTAAGAAACCAAAAGTAACAAGGCTAAATAGTTTTAAAAAATTTACTTTCATAGTGGCTCTTTATTTTTAGTGTTTTTTTAATTCGTTAGCTTTTAATAACATGGCTTTGCTTTCTTGTAAAAAGATATCGGCATAATCACCGAACCAATCAGAAACCTGTGAGAACATCGTAACAAATGCGTCTTTATCACCCATTTCGACATCTTCAAGCAGTTCTAAAAAACGATAAGCAAAACGCTTCATCATAGCTACGTTATCATGATTAGAAAATATTATATCGCTATAAAGTACCGGATCTTGAGCGAATAGGCGGCCAACCATTATTAACTCTAAACGATAAATAGGCGAGCTCATTTCAACTAACTGTGAAATATCAGCTCCTTCTGTCATTAAGTGGTAGCCATAAGCTATAGTTGAAAAATGTCGCATTACTTGTACCATCGACATGGCTTGATCATGCGCAGAAGCTTCAACAGGATATATTTTTGCTCCCCAAACTTTAAATTGCGCAAGTAACCAATTGTATTGTTCAGGAGAGCGTCCCTCACAGGCAATGATCGTTTGTTTTATTAACCCTGACACATCAGGACCAAACATAGGATGCAAGCCAACCACAGGCCCTTGATGAACTTTCATCATTTCATACAAAGGCATTTCTTTAATACTTGTGACATCAGCTAAAATACAATCGAGAGGTAAAGTGTTTAACTTTTGAATAATCATTGATGTTAACCGAATTGGAACAGCAACAACCACAACACTAGCATCAGCTAAAATTAATTCACTATTTGGCCAGTCGGCTTGTTCAAGTACACTAACGTGATAATCTGAACGACGAAACAAATCAACAAATATTTTTCCTAACTGCCCTTCGCCACCTATAATAACAACTTTTCTACATTCAGGGTTTATACATTGATAACCGCTTGCATCTTGACTGATATATGAGTCACGCATTAAACGTCGCAAAATATCTTCAATTAGTTCAGGGGAGACCCCAGCCTCAATTGCTTGCTGACGGCGTAAAGTTAATAACTCAGCCTCCCGCTCAGGGGCATATATTGGCATACCAACTTGGCTTTTAAGCTCTCCAACTTTAGCGGTTACAGCTCTGCGTTTCGCTAATAGTTCAACCAACTGACTATCGATTTCATCAATTTCATTTCTGAATATTTTCAATTGTGGAGCTATGCTTTTTTTATCCATTAATTTTACTCATTTAAATCCATTGATTCTGATAATTTTTCTCTTTACAGCTGCCTGTAACAAGAAATGACAAACTAAGTTAAACGTAGCTTAAGCGGAACAGCAAGTGTTTGGCTTGCATTTGACAACAAATTATCAGTTTCAGTTAAATCAATACAGGCGTCAGTTACCGAAACACCATATTTAAGTGCACTTTTATCAACATTAGTACTTTGATTACCTTCATGGATATTGCTTTCTAGCATGATACCGATAATTGATTTATTACCTTCTACAATTTGCTTAAATACATTTTCCGCAACCAATGATTGGCGACGGTAATCTTTACTTGAATTACCATGCGAACAATCAACGACAATGCCTGGTTCTAGCTTCTGTGCACTTAATTCATCCTCACACAAAGCAACATTTTTAGCATCGTAGTTTGGTTGCTTTCCGCCTCGTAAAATCACATGACCATCAGGATTGCCTGAGGTTTTAATTAATGCGACTTGTCCTTGACGATTGATCCCCATAAAACGGTGTGACGACGCTGCCGACTGCAAAGCGTTAATAGCTACATCTAAGCTACCGTTAGTGCCATTTTTAAACCCAATTGGCATTGAAAGACCCGATGCCATTTCTCTATGCGTTTGAGACTCAGTAGTACGTGCACCAATTGCCGACCAACTGAAAAATTCAGCTAAATATTGTGGGCTAATCGGGTCTAGCGCTTCAGTGGCTAATGGTAACCCTAAGTCGGTTAAATAAATCAGTAATTCTCGCGCTTTACGTAGACCACTTTCAACATCAAAACTACCGTCCATTCGAGGATCATTTATCAAGCCCTTCCAGCCAACTGTCGTACGGGGCTTTTCAAAATAAACACGCATAACAATATATAGACTACCTTGATGTTTATCGTGCAAGACTTTTAGTTTTCTTGCATATTCTTTCGCGGCATCAATATCATGCACTGAGCAAGGTCCTGATATTACAAGTAAACGATGATCTTTTTTATGGATAATATCTGCAATAACCTTACGGGAAGCTTTAACAAATTCACGCCCATAATCTGATAAAGGTAGCTCAGCTCTCAACTGATCAGGGGTCATTAAAACCTCTTCAGAGTTCACATGAATGTCGTTTAAGGTCTTAACATGAGGAATGGTTTTAAGTAAGGGTTGTGACATAGTAATTTCCAGTATTGCGAGGTTATTATAATTAATTGAAATTGTGATTAAAAAGCTAAACGTGGCTTAGCAACTGAACGGACTTAGATAATATATTTGTAACAACGTTTTCAATTTTGACTACCAAATTCCATGCGTAAAGTTAAGTTTACTTGATTTGTAAGGAATATATTACAGGCAAATTTTATGCAGGTACAGAAGTTTTAGTGTTTTTATTCTAGGTGTTTTCTTATTTAACTGCTCTAAAGTTGCTGATATTGGGAGTAACGCTGGCCAGCTGTAGATTGAGTAATAAGTATTTGCCTACAGACCGCTTATCAAACTTTATAAGTAGATTATGTTATTAAATGGTAGGTTCTGTGAGTAAAAATTAAGCGGTTAATTATTTCCCATCTATTTATTCGTAAAATCCTTCCAGCAATAGCATAAAAAAAGCGCCCTAAGGCGCTTTTTTTATATTCAGAATAAAATGATTAACCACCATGGACAATGCGGTTACTGATTAAGTTATCAACTACAGCAGGGTCTGCCAATGTCGAAGTATCACCTAAGGTATCAATATCGTTTTCAGCAATTTTACGTAAAATTCTACGCATAATTTTTCCTGAACGGGTTTTAGGTAAACCGGGTGCATACTGGATATAGTCAGGTTTAGCAAAACGGCCCAACTCTTTGGCAACAAACTCTGTTAATTCTTTCAGTAGCTCATCAGATTCGCTCGCATTACTCATTAAAGTAACGTAAGCATATACGCCTTGTCCTTTAATTTCATGCGGATAACCAACCACAGCTGCTTCAGCAACAGCTGGATGAAGTACTAATGCACTTTCTATTTCAGCAGTACCTAAACGATGACCTGAGACATTCAATACATCATCAACACGACCAGTGATCCAATAAAAGCCATCTTCGTCTCGTCGAGCGCCATCACCGGTAAAGTAGTTACCAGGGTATTGGCTTAAGTATGTTTGATAAAATCTGTCATGATCGCCATAAACAGTGCGTAATTGTCCTGGCCAACTTCCCGTCATGACTAATAAACCTTGGTTGGCATCATTAAGCGTATTGCCTTCCTTGTCGAATAATGCAGGCTGAACACCGAAAAATGGCTTTCCTGCAGCGCCAGGTTTCATATCAGTAGCACCTGGCAGTGAGGTAATCATAATTCCACCGGTCTCGGTTTGCCACCAAGTATCGACAATTGGGCAATTAGACTTGCCAATAATTTCATAATACCAATGCCAAGCTTCAGGGTTAATTGGTTCGCCAACAGTCCCTAAAATTCTTAATGAAGAAAGATCAGACTGATGAACAAGTTCATCTCCAACACTCATTAAGGCACGTATAGCCGTTGGTGCAGTATAGAAAACATTTACTTTATGCTTTTCACATACTTGCCAAAAACGTCCTGCATCTGGATACGTTGGCACACCTTCAAATACCAAAGTAGTTGCACCATTTGCTAACGGACCATAGAAAATATAAGAATGACCAGTTATCCATCCAGCGTCTGCAGTACACCAGTAAATTTCGCCATCTTTATAATCGAAAACATATTTGTGGGTCATAGCAGCATAAAGAGAATAACCACCACAAGTATGTAAAACGCCTTTTGGCGTTCCTGTTGAACCTGAAGTATAAAGAATAAATAATGGATCTTCTGCGTCCATCACTTCGGGTTCACAAATCGCAGATTGTTTCGCAACTTCTTCTTCGTAATTAATATCAATATTTTCATTCCAAGCTACATCACCGCCAGTACGAGTAACAACAATTACAGAATGAACATTTGGGCACTCAACGATAGCTTCATCAACATTAACTTTAAGTGGTATAACACGACCACCACGCAAACTTTCATCTGCAGTAATTACAACTTGACAATCTGCATCAGCAATTCGTGAACGAATAGCTTCTGTGGAGAAACCACCGAAAACAACTGAGTGCACTGCACCAATTCGTGCACAGGCTAACATTGCATAACCGACTTCAGGGATCATCGGCATATAAATACAAACACGATCGCCTTTTTTAACACCGCGAGCTTTTAATAAGTTCGCAAACCGACAAACATGATCATGTAGTTCTTGGTAAGTAATTTTTTTATCATCACTTGGGTCATCACCTTCCCAAATAATCGCTGTATCGTTTGCTTTAGTCGCTAAATGGCGATCGATACAGTTATAACTCACGTTTAATTTTCCGCCAGAAAACCATTTTATGTCAGCCGACTTTAAATCAACTTTGCTAACACTGTCCCATGGTTTATACCAATCAAGAAACTTTTCCGCTTGTTCAGCCCAGAAGACATCTGGCTGTTCAATTGACTGCTTGTACATAGCATCATAAGTTTCACTATCAATATGAGTATGTGCCTTAGCTTGCTCTAAAATGGGATAACAACTTTTCAACTCTTGCATGGTAAGTCCTTCATCTTAATTTGGTATTTTCTATTATTACTGATGCATTTTAAATGTTAATGATTAGCATCACTTTATTTTAAGCGTTAAGTTCATAAACGATGAACAACATCATATAGGAAGTTATTTAGTGCGACTACTCAACTAAAGTCGAATATAGCCTAATAAATGGAAAACTGACGTTATTCATTATTTACATTAACATTGATGCCAGCAAATGACAACGCTGTCATTTACTGGCAAAAAAATACACAACTAAATGTGTATTATTTAATAAATTTCTAAAAGCTTATCAAACCGAAATAACTTGTTACTCAGCGTATTACCAGATCCGGTGAAGAGTTGATTTCACCGTCTTCTGTTATGGTAACAGTACCGGTACTATTATCAAGAACAGCTATACTACGACCTTGCTCATTTCTAACAAAAAGTAACTCATAGCCAAATTTCCCTAGGCTACTGGCTGAGAACTTTTGTGCCAATGATAACTTTTTCCACCACACTGAGTGCTCAGGAGGTTCTTGCCTCCTATCTACTATCGGCTGTATTTGTGACTGCATAACACATCCACCAGTTAAATTTAGCCAGCACAAATTTGCTGACCCTAATAAAAGTATAGGACATATTTTATTATTTCGAAATTTTATAACTCATTAGCTTGAAAGTACCACGAAAGCTGTGGCATATAAGGTTTCATCTGAAAGGGAAATCAACCATGACTGAGCACCAAGTTCTACAGCTATCTCTTGGGCCCGTTCAGTTAATTTAAGCTGAGGTTGTCCCGATGAAAGAGAAGTTATTTCAATATGTTGAAAAGAAACACCACTCGCAATACCTGTACCTAATGCTTTGGATGCCGCTTCTTTTCCCGCCCAACGCTTTGCCAAAAATAATGCTGGATTTTTTAATGATTTATATTTTTCATATTCAACCGGAATAAGTACACGATGCGCTAACTTGTCGCGCATTTTTTCAGACATATTTTCTATTCGGCTAATTTCAATAATATCGGTGCCAATACCCACAACAGACATAATCAGTATCTCCAAAAAGTAATAGGTTAATAACGAAAACTACTTGGCTGATCTAACACTTTGAAAATAATCGTGTTATTGAAGTGAAAAATCTGCTTTGAGTATATCAATTACCTTCTAGCTTCTAACATCAGTTGTTTCATGTCGCGTACCGCTTTATCTAAACCATCAATAACCGCACGGGCAATGATCGCATGACCAATATTAAGCTCAATAATTTCTTCAATTGCGGCAATAGGTTTTACATTAAAGTAGTTTAAGCCATGTCCTGCATTCACTTTAAGTCCGTTAGCATGAGCATATTTTATTCCCTCAATTAAACGTATCAATTCAATTTTTTGAGCTTGCTCATCTTCTGCATCGGCATAATGACCAGTATGAATTTCGATATATGGCGCTTTGCTCGCTATAGCTGCATCAATTTGTTTTTTATCTGCATCAATAAACAAGCTCGTTTCTACACCTGCGGCTGATAATTGCGCAACAGCATGCGTTATTTTTTCTAGTTGCCCTACGACATCTAAACCGCCCTCAGTAGTTAATTCTTTACGTTTTTCAGGCACTAAACAACAAAATGCAGGTTTTACTTCACAGGCAATTTTGAGCATTTCGTCAGTTACAGCCATTTCCAAATTCATGCGCGTGTGCAATGTCTGTTTTAACACATGAATATCTCTATCTTGAATATGTCGGCGATCTTCTCTTAAATGCACCGTAATTCCATCAGCTCCAGCATGTTCAGCAACACTAGCAGCATAGACAGGATCAGGGTAGTTTGTTCCTCTAGCTTCACGTAATGTTGCAATGTGATCTACATTTACACCTAATAAAAGTTCGCTCATTATTTTTATCTCTTAAATTTATGAATGTTGTATAAATAATTTTCGGCTGTTTAACGGCTTACCATCAAGTAAATGATTAATAATCTGCCGCATCAATATTTTATAAGTTTGCATCACTCCTTTAGCCGATAAATCATTTTTCGCTATGGCTTGTAGGTGAAGTGAGTTATAGCTAGGTTGTGCAAGTTTATTAACCGCAGGCAAAAAACCTCGCTCTGGATAATAATAATAATTAGGTACATTTTCAGAGAAAACAGGAGAATAATCAATGGTCATTCCCAGCTCTTCTAGTAATATATTTTCAAATTTTCTAAGCACGACTTCTATTGGAACTTGCTGTGCAAGCTTTTCGATACTTTGTTGGTATTGACAAAATAGCTCGTCATAAGGAATGTGTTCCCCTAATAAACGTACTTGTAATTCATTTAAGTAAAAACCGCTATAAAGGTAATTTCCAACGAGTTGGTAAGATTTTTTTGCGGGTTCGACACGCTTTAAATATTTTAGGTTTCCTTGCCCTTTTAAAATAATTTTTAATGGCGTGAAGGGCTGGAGTAAGGCTTTTTTATTCGACTTTAGCGATTTTCCTAAATATGATATAGCCGAAATTTTACCTTGTTGAGCTGTTAAAAACTCAAGCAAGATTTGATTTTCTCGATAAGGCCGAGAGTGTAATAAAAATGCACTTTGCTCAAGTTCTTCCATTATCTCTCATCCAAACCTTATTCGAGTACAGCTAGAATAATTAGCCTGAGTATTCATCTCCGTAACCTAAACTACGTAAAGCTCGCTCGTCATCTGCCCAACCTGATTTAACTTTTACCCAAGTTTCAAGGAAAACCTTCTGTTCAAACAAGGCTTCCATATCACGACGAGATTCTTGACCAATGGTTTTTAAACGCTCACCTTTATTGCCAATAACCATGCGCTTTTGACTTGTTCTCTCGACTAAAATTAAAGCATTAATATGAATAACACCTTTATCGTCAACTTTAAATTGCTCTATTTCGACCGTGGTAGAATAAGGCAGTTCGTCACCAGTAAAGCGGATAAGCTTTTCTCTGACAATTTCAGAGGCCATAAAGCGCCCTGAGCGGTCGGTCACGTAATCTTCAGGAAACCAAAAGTCACCTTCTGGGAGAGCGTCTAAACAAAGCTTTCGAATGGTATCAACATTATTACCCTTTACTGCAGAAATAGGAACAATGTCACAGAAATCATGCTTTTCACCTAAAACCTGTAAATGAGGTAATAGCTCATCTTTATCTTGAATGTTATCAATTTTGTTAACGACCAAAATACATCGTGCGCCACTATTCTTTATTTTGGTCAACACTAGCTCGTCATCAGGAGTCCAACGTGTCCCCTCCACTAAAAACACCACTAACTCAACTTCGGCAATAGAACTGCTTGCAGCACGGTTCATTAACCGATTTATTGCGCGCTTTTCTTCAGAGTGAAGACCCGGAGTATCAACCAATACCGCTTGATTATTTTCTTCCGTTAAAATACCTAAAATACGATGACGAGTTGTTTGTGGTTTACGCGAGGTTATACTAATTTTTTGACCTAACAAGCTATTTAGCAAGGTAGACTTTCCTACATTAGGACGGCCAACAATGGCAATTAAGCCACATCGTTTGTTTTCACTAGTCATTATGATATTTCGCTAAGTTATTTTTTATCTAAAATGAGCGCAAGCACTTGCTGCGCTGCTGCTTGTTCGGCTTTTCTGCGGCTCGTTCCTTTGGTAATGACTTCAGTTTTAATCACTTCTGTCGTGCAACGAACGGTAAACTGTTGATTATGAGACTGACCACTAGTATGAACAACATCATATAGCGGTAATGCAATTTTTCGTGCTTGCAAATATTCTTGCAAACGCGTTTTAGGATCTTTTTGTTCATTTCCAGGCTTAATATTATCTAATCGTTCTGAAAACCAATTTAATACCAAAGCTTTAGCTGTGTCGTTATCAGAGTCTAAATAAACTGCACCAATTATTGCTTCTACTGCATCTTCTAAAATTGAATCACGACGATGACCGCCACTCTTTAACTCTCCAGGCCCTAAAATAAGATGATCGCCTAAATCAAAACTACGTCCTATCTCAGCCAAAGTGACACCACGGACAAGCGTTGAACGCATACGGGTTAAATCACCTTCGTCATGAGTAGGGAATTTTTGAAATAATACTTCGGCAATAACATAACCTAAAATAGAGTCGCCTAAAAACTCTAAACGCTCGTTATGTGTGCCTTTAGCGCTACGGTGCGTTAAAGCTTGCAGTAATAAATCAATATTATTGAAAGTATAGCCTATCTTTTTACTAAGTCTTTTGAGTGCTAATGCTGAACTTTTCACAATTAGTTAATTCCGCCTAAACGTTCAAAGCGTACATTAGTGGGTATCCATTTAGGTAGCACACTATTTTCATCACGATCAAAATCGAAGCTCATCCATATAGCTACAGCTTCACCAACTAGATTTTCTTCGGGAACAAAGCCCCAAAAACGGCCATCAAGACTATTATCTCGATTATCACCCATTACGTAGTATTGCCCAGCAGGAACGACGAATTCATCACGTTGACTGCCCTGTTGTTGAAAATAATGCTGGGTACGTGGCAAAATTTGATTATCAATTAAAATATCGTGGGTTTTATTTTCCATTTCTGACGAATAACGACTTAGACCATAAGATCCATCCGGTGACTCATCTTCTTTTTTAAAGGTTTGCACAACTTGTTTGAAATCAGGGCATTTATCGTCACTTTCTTGACATGCAGGTTTGATATAAAGCGATTTATTACGATAAATAATTCTATCTCCCGGCAAGCCAATAACACGTTTAATGTAATCAATTTTAGGATCTATAGGGTATTTAAAAACAACCACATCACCGCGTTCAGGTAGACCCACGTCAAAAAACTTATTACGAGCAACTGGATCACGTAGACCGTAATTGAATTTATTAACTAAAATAAAATCACCGTCAAGCAAAGTAGGCATCATTGAGCCTGATGGGATTTGAAAAGGTTCCCATAAAAATGAGCGCAATATCAATACAAAAGCTATAACAGGAAAAATTTGTACTGCAGTATCGACTGCGGCAGACGGCTCAGTTAATTTAGCCGCAACTTCGTCAGATAATTCTTCTTTGCATTGCGCTTGAGCTTCCGTTAGCTTTAATTGGCGTCGGGAAGCTAAAAAGAATTTATCAGCCAACCACACTAAGCCAGTAACAGCAGTAAGAATAACTAAAAATATTGAAAAATAGACAGCCATAATATCCCTATTAATTTTCTAATTTAAGTACAGCTAAAAACGCTTCTTGTGGCACTTCAACGTTACCGACTTGTTTCATACGTTTTTTACCATCCTTTTGTTTTTGCAGTAGTTTTTTCTTACGCGAAATATCACCACCATAACACTTTGCAGTAACATTTTTACGTAATTGCTTAACTGTTGTACGAGCAATTACGTTGTTGCCAATGGCAGCCTGAATTGCAATATCAAACATTTGACGATGAATAAGTTCTTTTAATTTATCAACCAACATACGACCACGAGCAACTGAGTTATCTCTATGTGTGATCATTGCAAGTGCATCTACACGATCGCCATTGATCATCACATCAACGCGAACCATGTCAGCTGGTTCAAAACGTACAAAGTTATAGTCAAGTGAAGCATAACCACGGCTAGTTGATTTCAACTTGTCAAAGAAGTCCATCACCACTTCTGCCATTGGTAATTCATAGGTTACTGCAACTTGATTACCGTGATATATGATATCTTTTTGCACACCACGCTTTTCAATACACAAGGTAATAACATTACCGAGATGCTCTTGTGGTACTAAAATATTGGCTTGAACAATAGGCTCTCGAATTTCATCAATATTATTAGTAGGAGGTAAATCACCTGGATTATCAATAGATAAGATTTCACCATCAGTACAAGCGATTTCATAGTTAACCGTTGGTGCAGTCGTAATTAGATCAAGGTCATATTCACGTGATAAACGTTCCTGAATAATCTCCATGTGTAACATGCCAAGGAAACCGATTCTGAAGCCAAATCCAAGAGCTGATGAATTCTCAGGTTCAAAAAATAATGAAGCATCATTTAAGCTTAGTTTGTTCAGTGCATCACGGAAGTTATCGTAATCTTCAGAGCTTATAGGAAAGATGCCGGCATAAACTTGCGGTTGAACTTTTTTGAAACCAGCAAGTGCTGTTGCAGCTTCTTTTTTGTTGATTGTGATAGTGTCGCCAACTGGCGCACCATGAATTTCTTTAATGCCCGCAATAATGAAACCAACTTCACCAGTTTTTAAAATTCCAGTCTCGACTTGCTTAGGTGTAAATATACCGACTTTATCAATTTGGTGTACTTGCCCAGTAGACATAACCACCATCTTGTCACCTTTTTTCACTTCACCATTCATAATTCGAACTAGTGAAACAACGCCCTGGTAATTATCAAACCAAGAATCAATGATCAATGCTTGTAAATTTTCTTTAGGATCTCCGACTGGAGCAGGAATATTTTCTACAATGGTTTCTAAAACATCTTCAATACCAATGCCTGTTTTTGCAGAACACTGCACGGCACCTGTAGCGTCAATGCCAATAATGTCTTCAATTTCTTCACTGACGCGATCTGGATCGGCTTGCGGTAAATCAATTTTATTTAAAATAGGAAGAACTTCTAAATCCATTTCAAGCGCGGTATAACAATTAGCTACCGTTTGTGCTTCTACGCCTTGTCCGGCATCAACAACCAACAATGCACCTTCACAAGAAGCAAGTGATCGTGAAACTTCATAAGAAAAATCAACATGGCCTGGTGTGTCGATAAAGTTAAGCTGGTAAACCTCACCGTCTTTAGCTTTATAATCTAAAGTAACACTTTGTGCTTTAATGGTAATACCGCGCTCGCGCTCAATATCCATAGAATCAAGCACTTGTGCTTCCATTTCACGCTCTTGTAAGCCACCACAATGTTGGATCAAACGATCTGAAAGCGTAGATTTACCATGATCGATATGGGCGATAATTGAGAAGTTACGTATATTTTTCATAAATGGAAATTCAAATAATGCTGCGGTTAATTTTATAATGGCGAGATTTTAGCTAATTTAGCGCGCTGGGGCTATCTTTATGTTGTGTTAACTTGTGTATTAAGAGTTTTATTACGAGATTTCAGTAATATTTATTAGTGATTTTTTTATCCGTAAAATACGCGGTATTAATAATTTGCAATACTTACCACGTTTTTGTTGGTGTCTAGCTAAGTAAAAACCTAAATAACCACCAAATATTCCTAAAACGATAGCAAAAAGTTCATGAATAAAAATTTGCTGTTCTACAAGCCATTGACCAAGTACTGAAGCGATAATTAGCCCAAGTATCGGCCACAAATAAACTTGCCAAGCAGAAAGCAGTAAGTGTTTGTCTGATAACCCTAAAACTACAATATCACCAACTTTCACTGGTAAATCAGTTTCTAAATCTAAACTTAATTTTGCCTGAGGAAAGGCTTTTGCAACTTGGCCACTACCGCAATTGTCAATTTGCTTACAACCACTACAGCTAGACTTTATTTCGCTCTCTACTTTCACTATATTGAATGATGATTTTAATGAATCATTATTTTGCGAATACAGAGCTGTAATAGTTGCACTTTCTTCAATCATGGAGTCTTAGGTGGTATAATAGTTATCGAGTCCGCAATAGCTTTTGCAGTTTGCGAAGGAATTTTACCAACTACACTAACCTCTATACCTTTATTCACCTGATTGAGCACTACGGTAGCACCATCCATAACAAAATCAGCATCTCGCTTTTTATCTTTAGTTCCGTTTACATAAATAGAAACATCAACTAAACCGTCGCTAAACAACATAAATTCAACCGGTTGTTTAGTTAGAGATATTTTATGACGATTTGAATTAACTTGCTTAAATCCTTCGGGTAACCAGTTTACCTGCCATTGTAACGTTTGCTGTTGATATTGCTGTGGAATATCAACTATAACAGGAAGTTCTGTTGACTGTAGTTGCAATAAGGTTTCAGACAACTTCTGGGTTACTTCTAAATGTGTAAACTGAATCTGCTCTAACTGCTGACCTTTTTTAGTCACAATAGAGAGTTTCAATAACATTCCTGATTTTTGATCCAACCAAAGCCAGTAGGCATACCGATAAGCTTTTTTAGCTTCAATTCTAATAAGCTGAGCTGGGCGGCCTAAAATTCTACTTCGCCCTACTGAAATAAAATCATAACCACTTTCTAGTTTCGTTATATCACCAGATAAAATAGCAGGAATTGGGCCACTAATCTGTTTTGATGTTACCGAATAAGGAGGGGATTCTGGTTCAATATAGCTGACAACATCACTGATACGTAAAATATCACGTCGAGGGCCGTTCAGTGAAGAAATGATCTCTAACTGAGTATCGTTTTCATCCAGGCCATGAAACCAATGATATGGCTGTGCTTGATTATTTTTAATAACAACAAAAGATGTGCTGAAATTTAATGATTTTAGTGAAGAGGATAGCCTTTCCAACCAAACTTTAGCTGACTTAGTTTCTTCGGCAACTGCTGAGAAGCTCAGACTTAACAGCAGTAAGATACTACTTAATAATTTCATTTATTGTGTTCATTAACCTTTTTTGTATCAGTTTCTGTATTTTTATTTGCATTGTCAACGACATTCACAGCAACCGCACCCAACTTAATTTGCTGTTGATGATCAGAGAGCAAAGCATAAAAGCGTCGCTGTTGCTCAATATAAGCCTGCTTCTGTGAAGCTCGATCTGGTTGTTGAAAATTCAAACTTACTGGTTCAGCTATGCCTGCCATAGGAATAGTTTGCACTATTTGACTAGGTAGAATCGTATCATTATTTTGTGCTACGTTAGTTTGCACGCCCAATACCATTAAACCTGCCGCAGATGCTGCGATAGCTAATTGGCCAAAAGGTTTAGCTAATTCTACAACTTTAGCTTTGAATTTCAGTGCAAAAACGTTACTCGATTTAGGTGCCAAAATTGTCGGTTCATTAGCAATAGCACTTGCTATTTCAGCAGATAAATCTAATTGTAAAATATCTGGAGTATCGTTGCGTAGAACATCTCCAATCAAATGATAACGGTCCCAAGTAGCAGACAAATGTTCATCATTGATGATTTCATCGAATGTGCTTTCATTATGCTGATAATTATCAACACATGATGACACTGTCTCAAACTTATTTTCACTCATACATACACCTTAAAAATTAACACTATTGCTTGTGTAATTATATTAAAATTTTCGTTATTACTTCTAACCATTGCGTTTAGTGATGTTGAAGTAATGGTCTAATCTTTTTATCTACTGCATCACGAGCTCTAAATATTCTCGAGCGTACAGTACCAACTGGGCAATCCATAATAGTCGCTATTTCTTCATAGCTTAAACCTTCTAATTCACGCAAATTAATTGCTGTTCGTAAATCTTCAGGCAACTGCTCAATGGTATCAAAAACAACTTTTTTAATTTCACTTGTTAATAATAGTTTTTCAGGTGAAGCGTTTTCTCTCAGTGCTTCAC
>Ga0209395_1001734_pt1 | contig 30101 bp, 20 predicted proteins | sample GOMGulsemesocosm_3_FD_184635 | JGI IMG/M metagenome (GOLD analysis project Ga0209395, IMG submission 184635) | Methane-oxidizing microbial communities from mesocosms in the Gulf of Mexico - GOM9D Gulf of Mexico (SPAdes) (version 2) | ecosystem: Environmental > Aquatic > Marine > Cold seeps... | reverse complement strand
TCAAGATTTTCAAGAAGCATTGGACGATCCGTCTATAAAAGCTATTTGGACGGCTAGAGGAGGGTATGGAACGGTACGGATTCTAGATGCTTTGGACTATAGTAAATTTGTGAAAAATCCTAAATGGATTATTGGATATTCTGACATTACTGCTTTACATAATCAAATTCATAATTTAGGTTTTGAAACTATTCATGGGATGATGGCAGTAAATTTTGGAAGTGACCCGGAGGCAATTGTAGCTACAATAGCTACCTTTAAAAAAGCTATATTGGGTGATGAATTAAATTATACCTTACCGCCGAGTTCATATAATAGAGTAGGAAAGGCGCAAGGGCAACTCGTAGGAGGGAACCTAACCTTATTGCATTGTATGTTGGGCTCAGAAACTTCTATAGATACACGTGATAAAATATTATTTATAGAGGAAGTAGGAGAGTATGTGTATCATGTAGATAGAATGTTGCAAAGCTTGAAGAGAGCAGGCTACTTTAAGCATGTGAAAGGTGTAATTATGGGAGATATCAGTCGCATAAGAAAAAATCCAACGCCTTTTGGTAAAACGGTAGAACAAGTAGTTTTAGATAATTTAAAAGGTTTAAATATACCGGTCGCTTTTGGGTTGCCGGCGGGACATAAGGATAAAAATGTAGCGCTTATTTTAGGAAGGAAAGTACTAATGACAGTGCATGTAAATGGAAGTAACGTGATATTTGAAGAATAAAATGAAAGAAATGTATAGATATTCTGATTTGGTGGAGCAAGTGATGACCGTAATCTTAGAAGGATATAGTTCTGAAGAGGCTACAGAGAAGGTGATGATGGGTATGAAGGGGACAGACGCCTTTGTTTCTATGTTGTCAGGAGATTGGACAGAAATAATGAATAGAGCAGGAAGTAAGGCTTCTTATATTATTAGAAATAGAGAGTTGGAGGGGACGTTAGAAAGAGTTCCAAAGAGAATTGTGCGGAAACTGAGTGATACTAAAGCGCAGAGTGATCATGGTTTTGGAGTTGATATGTACGGAAAAAAGCTTACGATTAAAGAGAAAATGAAGCTGGAGTTTAAAAAGCTAAATGCGCTTATGAAAAATGAATCCAAAGCCTTGAATAAAATAATCCTCCAATTTGATGTAAATATTGCCACTCCCAATGATGCGAAAACAAAAGCATTTTATAATTTGTTAAATGATTTGAGAAATAAAAAGTAATGGGAAAAATTGCAATTATTGTATTGATGTCCTTCCCGTTGATTTTATGGATATGGGCCATCGTGGATATTAATAAGTCTACCTTTCAACGGAAGTTTTATAAAATTTTAAGCTTTTTGTTGGTCCTGTTATTGCCTTTATTTGGCCCAATTATTTATTTTCAATGTAAAAAACGTTTGTTACTAGCAAAGCGACGTTTTTTTAAAATTGGAAATGCGAAGTAGCTAAAACATATATTTATGGCAAGTCACAATGAGTTAGGGAAATTAGGAGAAGAAGTAGCGGCCGACTATTTAGTCAGTAAAGGCTATCGTATTTGTGAGCGAAATTGGTATTTTAAAAAGGCAGAAATAGATATTATTGCTAAAAAGGACGATGTGTTAGTCATTGTAGAAGTAAAAACACGGAGTACCGATGATTTTGGCGATCCTCAGGATTTTATCACGCCGAAAAAAATAGGGCATATTGTGGAAGCGGCTGATGAATATGTACAACGATTACTATGGGATAAAGAAGTTCGTTTTGATATTATGGCGATCGTGCTCAATGCAAAAGAGAAAAAAATAGAACATATAGAAGATGGTTTTCTGTTTTTTTAAATGAAAAGTAGTCTCATGATTTTTATAATGAAAGAAAAAACAAAACTTAAAATTAAAAGCGGAATCTTTTCAGGCTTGCTATTTGCAATGTTAATGGCAGGATTTGACTTTTACAATGAGGAAAACTTTAGTGTACTAAAATTTATGATTCATTTTGCCTTTTTTGGTGGGGTTATGGGGATTATGGCAAAGGAGAAAGTTAAAAAAGAAACCAATTAATTTGGAAATATGATTGGTTCTGACCATCAGTTTGTACAATTTTTCATTAAAATCAAGCTAGAATTTAATGAAAAATTGTGTTGAAAACCATGTGATTCTGTATGGGTTTATGTTCTCAAAAATACTAATTACAACTTAGTTCTTCATAACTAATATGTGCCAGTTTCGTAAAAACGTTACTAGAACGGTAAAATCATTTTAGCGATATAAAAGAAAATAAATATTCCAAAAATATCATTACTTGTGGTGATAAAAGGCCCTGTAGCCAATGCTGGGTCAATACCTCTTTTATGTAAAATCAAAGGAACAAAGGTTCCAATAAGCGCAGCTATAATGATTACAATTAATAAAGAAATTGCAATGGTAACGCTTGTTAAAAAATCCATATTAAAAATACTTCCATAGGCCATTACTAGTAAGGATAACACAATTCCATTAACCAGACTTAGTCCAATTTCTTTCAGTAATCGATTCCAAGTACTTCCTTTAATATTGTCATTGGCCAATCCTTGTACTACAATAGCGGACGATTGTACTCCAACGTTTCCTGCCATGGCGGCTATAAGTGGAGTAAACATAAATAAAATTGGGAACTTATCTAAGGCTTCTTCAAATCCTGTCATTATTGTAGCAGCCGCTAATCCTCCAAATAAACCGAGCACTAGCCAGGGTAATCTACCTTTAACCAATTCGAAAATACTATCATCGGCCTCAACATCTTCAATCAAACCAGCAGCCATTTGATAATCTTTTTCTGCTTCGTCTTTGATAATATCCACAATATCATCAATGGTAATTTGTCCTGTTAATCTCCCCATTTCGTCAACCACTGGGATTACGAATAGGTCGTATTTTTGCATGATTTTGGCTACTTCCTCATCGTTTTCATTTACGTTTACGGAAGTGATTTGATGGTTGTAAATTTCTTTTACAGGGGTTTTTGCAGAGGTGGTAAGTAGACTTTTTAAAGACAAGCGTCCTTTTAAAATGTCATGGTCATCTACTACGTAAATAGTGTGTACTTTATCTACATTGGCGGCTTGCCTACGCATTTCTTTTACACAAGTAATGTTGGTCCAGTTTTCGTTTACTTGTACCAATTCCTTTCCCATGAGTCCACCCGCAGTGTCCTCGTCATATCGCAGTAATTCTACAATATCTTTGGCGTGTTCTACATCCTCTAACTGAGATATTACTTCTTCTTTTTGCTCTTCTGGCAATTCAGAAATAATATCGGCGGCATCATCAGTATCTAATTCGTCTATTTCTTCTGCAATTTCCTTAGAAGAAAGTCCGTTAAGTACTTTTTCACGAGTGTCATCATCCAATTCAGCTAAAATGTCAGCCGTTTTTTCACTGTCCAATAATTTGATGATATAAATAGCATCGGAAAAGCTGATTTCCTCTAGAATTTCAGCAATATCGGCAAAATGGACATCTTCTAATAACTGTGTTAATTGAAGGTTTTCGCCATTAGCGATCCATTTTTTTATGTTTTTGGCAATCTGTGGTGTGAGTTCAAACTGCATCGTTTTGGATTTTAGAAGTTAAGTCTATAAATGCGGCAACGCTTAATTGTTCTGGACGTTTTGAAAACACTTCTTCTGCGCGTAATTCGTCCGACAAATTGAATTGTTTTAAACTATTTCTCAGTGTTTTTCTACGTTGATTAAACCCTGTTTTTACCACGCGATAAAATAATTTTTCATCCACAGGTAAGGAGTAATCTTTTTTACGAATCATTCTAATAACTCCTGAATCCACTTTTGGTGGAGGATTAAAAACACTTGGAGGAACGGTAAATAAATACTCAATATCGTAAAATGCTTGTGCTATTACGGATAGGATTCCGTATTTTTTACTACCCTCTTTTTCTGCAATACGTTCTGCTACTTCTTTCTGAAACATTCCTGTGAGTTCAGGAATAGCATCTCTGTAATCTAATGTTTTAAATACAATTTGTGTAGAGATATTGTACGGGAAATTCCCAGTGATGGCACATTGTTTTCCGTCAAATATTTCCGATAAATCTGTTTTTAAGAAATCTTTAGAATGAATACGGTTGGCTAAATTTAGATAATTACTTTCTAAATATTCAACAGATTCTGTATCAATTTCTATCACTGAAGTAGTGTATTTTCTTTTTAATAGATATTTGGTAAGTACACCCATTCCTGGTCCTATTTCCAAGACATTGTCATAACCTTCTTCAGTTAAAGTGTCTGCAATTTTTTTTGCAATGGTCTCATCGGTTAAAAAATGCTGTCCTAAATGTTTTTTTGCTCTTACTGACATCTATATAAATTCTTGGATTACTTGTAATTCTGTTCTGAAAGCTACGTATTTACCTGCAAATTTTCGCTCGGTTTCTTGTTGTAGACTTTGTGCGTCTTCTTGCTGGTATGCTTGTAATGTTGCCATGCTGTCGGTGGTGTATTGTACCGAGTAGGTGACACCTCCCATTTCTTCTTCAATCATCACTTGACTCATAAGAGCCTTGCTGAATTTTCCGGTTTTTAAAACAGCTGGAATATGGGTGTTGCGCATCCAATCTAGCCATTCCTTTTCTACACTATTCTCAATATTTACTGTAACGCTATAAATATACATGGGCATTTGTTTTAAAATGCAAAGGTAGCGGTTTTTATTGACTGTATATAGTATGTTTAGGGTCTCTTTTTTTAACCGTTAGTTCGCTGCCTTTTTGTGGGTTTATTGAATGTTATCACCTCTAATCTTACGATATTTTTTCCGTGCTTCCACTAAGAATATGCTGGAGGGATAATTAAAAATAATATTTTCAAAGTATTTTGTGGCTTCTGTTGGGTTGTCTAGTTTCTCTAAATAAATATTCCCAATAGTATAGATCGCATCGTCTACTAGAATATCTGCTTTATTAATTTCAATGAGTTTCTTATAGTAAGCGATAGCTTGTTCGTAATTCTTTTCTTCCGTTTCTAATTGTGCTAATTTAAACAGTGTTTCGTCTTCTATAGCGTGTCCTTTGTGTTCTATTAATATTTTTTTCAGCAAATTAAAAGCTTCTTTTTTTCTGTTTTGGAATCGGAGTAAATCTGCTTTTGCATACATTTTTAATGCAGTTGGAATACTGTCATTGGCCGTGTTGTCTAAAATGAGTAAATTTAGATCAAGCGCATCGTTGGAAATACGTTGTGAAGTAGATTTTTTTAGTACTTTTAATTGGGATTGTGCCCATTTAAAATCTCCCTTATAATAGGACGTTCTGGCTATTTTAAAGCGTGCATGTTGTGCCAGTACATGGTTTTTTAATTTTGATTGCACTTGGGTGTAATAAATGAGCGCTTTATTATACTTTCCCGTAAATACAAATAGATCAGCCAAACTTAATTTTATGCTCGCGGTTTGGAATTTATTTAGTTGCAAGCTAAGTGCATCTTCCAATACCTGAGTCGCTTTTCCAGGAGTGTTTTTTACATAGGTTAGATAATTAGCATAGGCCATTTGAACGTCTAGTGTACTTATTGTGCTTCCGTATTTACTTAATAATTCTTGGAATTTTACTTCTATAATTTCCGAGCTAGGATCCGTAATAATGATTATTTGCAGTAAGAATAATTTGGAGCTTAATTGCTCTATGGCAGTGTTGCTATTGTCTAAAATGTAGTTGAAACATTGTGTTGCAGCACTGTATTGTTTTGAAGTAAAGGCTATTTTTCCCATTTCGTATATAGGGAGTAAATTATTGTTGTTTCTTTTGTAGAGTGCCTTTTCTTGAATTAGCGCCTTACCGTAATCTGTTTGTTGCATAAAAAGCCAACTGAGTAATTGGTTCCAAGTGTTTTGTGGATTCTGCTGAGAACGAATTAAAACTGATTTTTTAAATAATAGATTTACTTTGTCTTGGGCGTCATTAGTAATGTATTTTCCTAAATAACTTTTGACTAGTTTTATGTTGTTTTTGTTCTTTTCTAAATAATCTAGATAGGTATTGAACATAAGTTCTAAATTCCCTTTTTCTCCATAAATTTTTGCAATCTGTATGTTGTAATTGGCTTTGGGGTTCATTTCCATGGTTCTTTCATATGCTTTTAATGCATAATCTAGTAGGAGGCAGTCCTGAAATGTCCGTGCAACCATATATCCCTGGTTGGGGGTTTTCTTGATAGAGGCAATTGCTATGCTATAGTATTCTTCCGCTTTCTTTTGTTGGTGTTGTAATTGAAAATTATATCCTAAGTGAATTTGTAAGTAATTTTTGCTCCGCGATGTAAGTAAGTTTTTTTTTATAATCTCGGCCGCCTTATCATATTGTTCATTCTGTTGATAAGATTGGATGAGGTATTTTAAATACGTGTAATTGTGCTGGTTCTTTTTTAATAGATTTTCAAAAATAGCAGCTGATTTTTCATATTCCCCGGCTCTAAAGTATTGATAGGCTAATTGCTGGTCTTGACCAAATAAAGTGGCAGATTGGATGAGTATAAAAAATAGAACTATTAGTGAACGCATTTCTTTTTCTTTGAAACGAATATACAGAAACTGCAGATGGAATCAAAGGAAAATGGTTTTCTTGAAATTCAGGGGCTTAATTGTTGGAGCTTAAGTATGTGAATTAAACGTTAAAGTTCTCGTGGATTGTAACAAATTTCCTTGGAAAAAGTCTTTATAGTATAAGTTCTAAATTACAAGGTCATGAAAGCGATTAAAATAAAATACAAAAAGACAAAACAAAAGGCTGTAAATTATATGAAAAAAGGACAGTTAAGTGCTTATTTTGATGCCTTAGAAGAAATGCGTTGTTATAATAAACAACTTCTTGCGTTGCGTTTAAGATAAAAAAAACACGGTCTTCAACTAAATGAAAACCGTGATTAATTATATATGTTGACTATGTGTTAGTCAATAATATCAAATCCACAATATGGAATCAATACTTTTGGTATTTTAATTCCTTCTGGTGTTTGGTAATTTTCTAAAATTCCTGCCAATACTCTAGGCAATGCTAAGCTACTTCCGTTAAGGGTATGCGCTAATTGACTTTTTCCATCAGCATCTTTAAAACGTAATTTTAAACGATTGGCTTGGAATGTTTCAAAGTTTGAAACCGAACTTACTTCTAACCAACGGTCTTGAGCTGTTGAAAACACTTCAAAATCATAGGTCATTACAGCGGTAAATCCTAAATCACCACCACATAATCGTAAAATGCGATATGGTAATTCTAACTCTTGTAAAATATGTTTTACATGGTCTACCATTCCGTCTAATGCAGCAGCCGATTTTGAGGGATGCTCTACACGAACAATCTCTACTTTATCAAATTGGTGTAACCTGTTTAAACCTCTCACATGGGCTCCGTAAGAACCAGCTTCACGTCTAAAACATGGTGTGTATGATGTTTTTAATACAGGGAATTCTTCCTCTTTTAATAATACATCTCTAAAAATATTTGTCACAGGAACTTCTGCGGTAGGAATCAAATATAAATTGTCTACACCACAGTGGTACATTTGTCCTTCCTTATCTGGTAATTGTCCTGTTCCTATTCCTGAAGCTTCGTTTACTAAATGTGGTACTTGTGTTTCTTCGTAACCAGCATCGCAGTTTTTGTCTAAGAAATAAGCAATTAAAGCACGTTGTAAACGGGCTCCTTTTCCTTTGTATACAGGAAAACCTGCACCAGTAATTTTTACACCTAATTCAAAATCTATGATGTCGTATTTTTTTGCAAGCTCCCAGTGTGGTAATGCACCTTCGTGTAATGTAGGAATGTCTCCTTCGCTGAAAATGTTTTCATTGTCATCTTCAGAGCTTCCTGCTTGAACTAATACGTTCGGGATGTTCGGTATTTGGTATAATAATTCCGTAACTTTTTCTGCGGCCTTTTGTAAGTTTTCAGATAACTGTTTAGAATCTTCTTTTAACTGAACTGTTTTTTGCTTTAAAAGTTCTGCTTTTTGACGTTCTCCAGATCTAAATAACATTCCAATATCCTTGGATAACTTATTAGATTCGGACAATACATTGTCTAATAAAGCCTGTGATGAACGTCTGGTTTCATCGGCGTTTATAACTTCGTCAATAATAGCTTCGGCGTTTTTAAAATTACGCTTTGCCAAACCGCTTAGTACGGCTTCTTTGTTTTCTCTAATAAATGCTACTTGTAACATGGTTCTTTTCTTTGTATAAGCGACAAATTTAAGAAAAGTAACGAGACAAGAGCTATTTGTTTTTGGCTTATTTTAAATGAATGTCCTCTTGGATGTTAGAAATAAGATGAGGTACTTGTTTTAAATGAAACTTTAAGGCTATTTTTAATCGGTTTTTTGTGATCATTTTAGCTAATAAATCTCCGTTTTTCACCGTGTAAAAACCTGTTTGCCCCTTGCAATAACAAAACCTTCCAAAAAGAATTTGACTGTCTGTTGCAGTTGGATTATTGCTATTTATTTCAGAGAAGTCTTTTTGTAAATTGATATAGACAACTTCAGAGTAATCGGCATCAGCTAAGTGCTCAGGAACTTGTTTAATGTATTCAAATTTGAGCAGCGTTCCTTCACTTTTTTCTGTTGTCACAAAACCAATATTAAAGGCGTCTTTTTTTAATACAGCTTTTCTATATGGGATTAGGGAAATGGTGCTATGGCCATTTTTTAGTTGGGTCTGACTAATGTGCTGTATTTCTTTATCTAGATGAAGAAAATGTTTTTTTGGAGCACAAGCCATGCATAAACAAATAAGAATACTACTAACGAGAGTTTTCATAAGTGATTTTCTTATAAAAATAGACAATTATTATGAAGTGCTGCTTGCAATCATTTCTAAAGCCGTTTTTTTGTCGATTAACAGCTGTTTTTTTAGTTGATCTACGGAATCAAACCGTTGCTCATCCCTTAGGAAATCTATTAAATGGATGCGAATTTCTCGACCGTACAAATCATCATTAAAATTAAAAAAATGAGTCTCTATGGTTTGGTACTTTCCATCTACTGTAGGTCTATTTCCTATATTAGTCATTCCGTAAACCCATGTTCCATTAAGATAGGATTTAGAAATATATGCACCGGTTTTAGGAATTAATTTATAGTCTTCTTTAATGTGTAAGTTTGCTGTAGGATAGCCTATTTTTTCACCTAAATTATGCCCTTTAACGATAGTGCCGCTTAACATATATTCATAACCTAAATAAGTGTTTGCTATTTGTATGTTTCCCTTTTCTAGTGCTTTACGTATTTTTGTGGAGCTAATAGAAATACTGTCAATATCTAAGGCTGCTATCTTGTCAACTTTAAATCCGTAGGTGTGACCATATTCTGTCAATTGTTCAAAATTGCCTTCTCTATTTTTTCCGAATTGATGATCGTAACCAATAAGTAGACGTGAAACATCGAGGGTGTTTACTAATATTTTACGAACAAAATCTAAAGCGGTAAGTCTTGAGAATTCTCTATTAAAAGGGAGAATAACTAAGTTATCTATTCCGGTCTTTGCTAAGAGTTCTTCTCTCTCATCTATGGTGTTTAGTAATTTTATTCCTGCCTCTTTTTGTAACACCATTCGTGGATGGGGGAAAAATGATAGTAGTACAGAAGGACGTGCTGTTTTAACGGCACTTTTTAGTAATTTTTTTATTACTTTTTGATGTCCTACGTGAACGCCGTCAAAAGTACCAATGGTAATAACGGTTTTCTGCTGCGTGTTAAAATGTTCTAGTCCGTGAAATGTTTTCAAGGTAGTGTAGTAAAAGTTTTTGCAAAACTAAGCATTGTTTTTAATTGTTCAGGGAAATTGAATGACAATTATTTTACATAACATTTTTGAGATTAGGTTGATTAAACAAAAAAATATTTTATTTTTGTTTTTACCCAAACGTTCAATTTATGAAGTCAATTTACCTCAGAATCATAGTTTTGTGTATGTTTAATGTGTTCACCTTTACAGGGTTAACTGCGCAAAACAGCATGAATCTATGGCATAAAGTTCAGTCATCTGAAAGCAAAACTTCAGTTAAATACGCTAAAACTAGGGATGTTTACGGGTTTAATGCAAAACTGTTTTCAAAGTTTTTAGATAAATCCATCCCGAAAAGAGAAATGACAGTAGTTTCAGATGTTATTATTTCTTTTCCTAATTCAACGGGAAGTGTGGATTTATATCGCATAAAAGAAGCTTCTATTATGCATCCTGATTTACAAGCTCAATTTCCAGATATAAGATCTTTTGTTGGTGAAAGTGTGAACCAAAAGGGAACTAGCATTCGTTTTAGTTATTCAAAATTGGGACTACATGCAATGATTTTTAGAGAGGGAATAGGCGTAGACTTAATTAATCCGATAGCAGAAAATAATCAGTACGAAGTGCTGTCAAAAAAAAACATAACAGATCCAGATGAATTTGAGTGTCTTGTGTCTGATGAGTTACTAGCATTACCAAAAAAAGAAACGATTAAAAACGGAGTGGAAGTTGTAAAAGACGGTGTTTTTAGAACGTTTAAATTGGCTTTAGCATGTACTCAGGAATATTCTAATTTTCATTTAACAAATCAAAGTGTACCTAGTACCGCTACAGATGCTGAAAAAAAAGCAGCTGTTTTGGCGGCAATGAACAAGACAATGACACGTGTAAATGGGATCTTTGAACGTGATTTGGCATTGACCATGCAATTAGTGGCAAACGAAACAGATTTGATATTTCTAAAAGAAGACGATGGTTTCTCTAATAACGATGAGTCTAATTTAATTAATGAAAGTCAATCGAAAATAGATAATATCATAGGTTTTTCAAATTACGACATCGGACATACTTTTAGTACTGGTGCCGGTGGATTGGCTATGCAGCAATCGCCTTGTACTGCTAATAAAGCAATGGGGGTTACGGGAAATTCAAATCCAATTTCTGATAGTTTTGATATTGATTATGTGGCTCACGAAATGGGACATCAATTTGGAGCGTCTCATACATTTAATGGTAATGGGGGGAATTGCAATAATGGAAACAGAACAAATGATACAGCTGTTGAACCTGGAAGTGGTACAACGATTATGTCATATGCAGGGATTTGTTCTCCTGTAAATGTGCAGTTAAACGTAGATGCCTATTTTCATGCGGTGAGTATTGAACAAATGTATTCGAATATAACCACTGGATTTAGTTTATGTGCGAGTGTAAGTGGAACTAATAATATTGCCCCGGTTGTGGAGGCTGGACAGTATTATACTATACCAGTAGGTACTCCGTTTGTCTTGTCTGCTGTGGCAAGTGATGCGGATCAAGATGATTTGACATATGTTTGGGATCAAATAGATACGGGCTTAGTTACGGTGTTTCCTACACCTTCTACCACAGTTGATGGTCCCTTGTTTAGATCCTTTTCGCCAACACCTAATCCAAAACGCTATTTTCCTAAGTTAGAAACGGTTGTTACAGGGGCGTTATCTTCTACATGGGAGGTGCTACCGACAGTTTCGAGAGAAATGAATTTTGGGGTGCTGGTTAGAGATAATAATACGAATGGAGGACAATCGGATTACGATACTACAAAAATTACAGTTTCGGATGCTTCAGGGCCTTTTATAATGACTTCTCAAAATACGTCTGAAACTTGGCAAGAAGGAGAAACTGAAACAATTACTTGGGATGTTGCGAACACAAGAGCTGGTCCTGTTAATTGTGCTCAGGTAACAATTTTATTGTCTCTTGATGGAGGTTTTACTTTTCCTATTACACTGGCTCAAAATGTACCTAATGATGGTGCTTATGATATCGTAGTGCCTAAACAGACCACTTTAAAAGGACGTGTAAAAGTAGCTGCTGCAAATTCTATTTTTTATACCATGAATACTGCAGATATTAGTATTCAAGCCTCTGAGTTTGTATTAGAGTTTATTACGAATCAAAAAAATGTGTGTGCGGGAGCGTCTGTTAATTACAACTTTACTTATAAAGCGTTTTCTGGTTTTAATGAAACGACAACATTTAGTGTGGATAATTTACCAACGGGATTGTCGGTGATCTTTACTCCAGCTACTGCTAGCATTACAAATACATCTGTGGTTATGACGCTTTCTGGAGCTTCAGAAGCTTTATTAGGGAATCATAATATTCAAGTGGTTGGAACCGCAGCGACTACCTCTAAAACTGCTACGGTTGCACTGGATGTTTTTTCAAGTACCTTAAATGCTCCAATTTTAATAAGTCCTGTGGACGGGAGCCAGGGGATAATAGATCCAATAGAGTTGTCTTGGCAATCAGATACGAATGCAACTAGTTATGAATACCAATTAAGTACTGATGCCAGTTTTAACGATGTGTATTATACAGAAGTTGTTTCTGAGACTATTGTAATTACGCCTGTTTTAGTTTATAATACTAACTATTTTTGGAGGGTAAAAACGATAAATGACTGCGGAGAGAGTGTTTTTTCCGAGGTTTATACGTTGAAAACTGCGGATATTAAATGTGGTTCAACTGATTATAAGGGGGCGGATGTTGATATCCCTGATAATAACTCTAGTGGAATAAGTTCAGTGATTGTAGTTGAAGACCAATTTCAGATTACAGATATTAACATAACGGTTAGTATCAGTCATTCTTATATGGAGGATTTGTCAGTGATTCTTGTTGGGCCTAATAATGTTCCAGTAGAATTGGCAACAAGTATTGGTGGTTCAGGTGCTGGTTTTGAACTTACAGTTTTTGATGATGAACAAGAGAAAGGTATAGCGGAAGGTTTTGCTCCTTTTACAGGTGCGTTTAGACCTATAAAGCCATTGTCTCAATTTGACGGACTGTCTTCTGCAGGGGAGTGGACCTTAAAAGTAGTTGATGGTTTAGGAGGTGATGTTGGAAAATTAACCGATTGGAAATTGGACATTTGTGGCTTGGCGCTTAATGATTCTGATGGAGATGGTGTAGAAGATGCGAATGACGATTGTCCAGATACTCCTGCAGGTGTTGGTGTAAACGCTAGAGGTTGTCCGTTTGACCTACCTGCTGATAATTTTACGATGTTGTCTTTAGGAGAAACATGTTCAGGTAAAGGAAATGGAATGCTTACGATTACGGCTGCTGAAACTCATAGTTATAGCATAACTATTGACGGTAGTACTTATAATTTTACAGATACTTTGGAGGTTATTAACCTGTCTTCAGATACCTATGATTTTTGTATTAGTATTCCAGAAGAAGGGAATTATGAGCAGTGTTTTTCTGTGTTTATTGCCCCTGGAACTTCATTGTCAGGGAAGGCATCAGTTAATAAAAAATCTAGCGTAGCTACTGTAGAAATTTTTAGAGGAACAGCTCCTTTTAGTATTTATATAAATGATAGTTATGTGACAGAGAGTTTTGAATCTGAGATTCAGGTGTCTGTGAAACATGCGGATGTAGTTACCGTGAGATCGAGTATTCCTTGTGAGGGAACTTTTTCTAAGGAATTCGAGATTTTTAACGAAACTACAGTCTATCCAAACCCTACATTTGATGTAGCGAATGTGGTGCTTTTTGAGCAAGTATTAACAAGTGTTACAGCAACAATTTATAATGCTCAAATGCAACGCGTATCTATTCAGTATTGTAAGGTAGAAGAAGGGGATATTAAAGTAGATTTAACAGGTTTTCCTAGTGGATTGTATCTAGTGAATATAGCTTCAACGAAACCCGTTACAGTAAAACTATTAAAAAAGTAAAGGAGGATGAAAAATATTATAGTACTTAGTTTGTTATGGATATTCATCTCTTGTGGAGGTGGAGGTTCTAAAGGTGGTGGGGAAACAACCAACAATCCACCGGCTGTTCCAGGTTTAATTTATCCTCAGAGTAACATGCTATGTATAAACAATGTGGTAACTTTTAATTGGAAAGCTTCTGAGGATCCAGAAGGAGATACTGTTAAATATGAAATTCAGGTGTCTGATAGTAATAGCTTTTCCTCCCTATTGCATTCGGAAATTCTTACGGGGGTTTCTAGAACATTCTCATTAGAGAAAGGACTTATTTATTATTGGAGAGTGAAGGCGGTGGATGCTAAAGATGCTGCTAGTAATTTTTCAAGCGCGTATCAGTTTTATACGGAAGGGGTTGCGGTAACTAATTATGTTCCCTTTTTGCCTAGTTTGGTGAAACCTACGTTAAATCAGGTGGTAAACACACAAAGTGTTACTTTGGAGTGGGATGCTGTAGATGTAGATACAAGTGATACACTTGTATATGATGTGTATTTTGGGGAAAACTCAAACCCTAGTTTGGTGATTTCTGATCACCCTAATAAAAATTATACGTTAAGCGTTTCTTCGGCTAAAACCTACTACTGGAGGGTGGAAGTGAAGGATAATTCCGGAGCTAAATCTACCGGTAAGGTCTGGTTGTTTAAGACTGATTAGATATTGAAGACTACTATTTAAAATAAGCTCAAAAATAGCACATGATAATAGTGTAAGTTTTATTGAATAAACACTGTAAATATTCACAAAAAGACCTATTTTTTTTGATTTCTCATAAAAAATTGTATTTTGCGATGTTGTTAATTAAATATTTACAGAACATTATGAGAAAACTTTTGAGTATTGTTTTGGTTCTTTTTCTGGGTTCTACGATGATTGCACAGACTGCAATTTCAGGAACGGTTAAAGAAGCAAAATCAGGGGATCCTATTCCCGGAGCCAACATTAAAGTTGTTGGCAAGTCGCTAGGAACTACGACAGATTTTGATGGTAATTTTACATTTAACGCAAATGTAGAACCTCCTTTTAGGGTGGAAGCTTCCCTTATTGGATATGCACCATTAGTGATAGAGGTCACAAAAAATAATCAAGTACTTCAATTTAAATTGGAAGAATTGGCTACAGCTTTGGATGAGGTAGTCGTCTCTGCATCTAGAACACCTGAACGTATTTTAGAATCTCCAGTAACTATTGAGAGAATGGATGCTAGGGCTATTAAAAATACGGCCTCAGCTACTTTTTATGACGGATTAGAAAACTTAAAAGGGGTGGATGTAAATACGTCTAGTTTAACTTTTAAGTCTATTAATACTAGAGGGTTTGCTGCATTTTCGAATTCTAGATTTGTGCAGTTAGTGGATGGTATGGATAATTCTTCTCCTGCGCTGAATTTTGTGTTGGGGAATTTATTAGGCTTGTCTGAGTTAGATGTTAAATCAGTTGAGTTATTGCCAGGAGCTTCTTCTGCTTTGTATGGTGCCAATGCTTTTAACGGAATATTATTTATGACAAGTAAAAATCCGTTTGATCATGCAGGAATTAGTGCGTACGTTAAAACAGGTATTACCTCACAAAAATCGGCGGGAGATAATGAGTTTTATGATGCTGGAATCCGTTTAGCTTATAAGTTTAGTGATAAGTTTGCTGCAAAAGCTGTTTTTTCTTATTTAGAAGGAACAGAATGGCATGCTACAAATTATGAAGATTTTAATAATTATGGCGCCACACGCTCGGATCCTGGATATGATGGATTAAATGTATATGGTGATGAAGTATCTACTTTGTTAAATTTTGATGCATTAGCTGGTTTGCCTTCTGGGACATTAGGAGCTACCACGGTTTCTAGAACGGGGTATAATGAGTTGGACATAATGGACTATAAAGCGAAATCTATGAAAACTGGGATTTCTTTACACTATAGGCCTATGGGGGATGATTTAGAAATTAGTTATGTTGCGAAATTTGGTCAAGGAAATACTATTTATCAAGGAGCAAACAGGTATTCGTTGGATCGTTTTTTTATGCAGCAGCACAAAATTGAAGTCTCTAATGACAATTTCTTTGTGAGAGCATATGTTACCGATGAAGATGCTGGGAATTCTTATGATTCTCGTTTCGCAGCAATTAATGTGAACCGAAGTTGGAAAGGTGATGTGGATTGGTTTACGGAGTATGCTACAAATTATATAGGAGCGGTGTTATACGGAGGAGCAAGTCCTGAGCTAGCACATGCAGCGGCAAGAGTTTCTGCAGATTCTGGAAGGTTATTGCCTGGTTCTGCTGGGTTTAAATCGGCATTGGATAAAGTAAGAAATGATGGAAATTTAGCTACTGGAGCGAAATTTATTGATCAAACAAAATTATACCATTCAGATGCTAATTATAACTTTAGTCATTTAATTGATTTTGCCAATATTCAAATAGGTGGTTCGTATAGAGAATATTCATTAAATTCTGAAGGAACTATTTTTACGGATTATGATGGACCTATTAATTACCACGAATATGGAGCTTATCTTCAGGTGCAGAAAAAATTGATCAATGATCGTTTAAAATTCACAGGGTCTTTACGTTATGATGAGGCACAGAGTTTTGAAGGACATGTTTCTCCTAGATTATCGCTTTCTTATGCTTTAGGTAAAGAAAAAACAAGAAATCTAAGAGCTTCTTTTCAAACAGGATTTAGATATCCTACGACGCAGGATCAATATATAGGATTGGATGTAGGGCGTGCTTTACTTGTAGGGTCTGCTCCTGATAACTTAGCGAGATATACTTCGAACCCTTTAAGTATTAGTGCCTCTGGGCAGCTAGCAGGTTTCCCTTCTACAGTACAGTTGACAGGGACACAGGCGTATGGAAACTCTTTTACATTGAGTTCGGTTGAAATGGGAGCACCAGTGAAATCTGAAGTTGGCCATGTGAAACCTGAAAAGGTAACGGCTTATGAAGTTGGGTATCGTGCTAAATTTGGTAAGGTTGCCTTGGATATGAGTGGATACTATAATGAGTTTGAAGATTTTATTGGTAATTCCACGGTGTTAACTCCTAAATATGGGATTGTTGGTGAACCAGCTGCGTATTTAGCCTTGGCAAATGGTGATTATCAACCGTTTCAATTATATACAAATTCTAAAGCGTCTATTTCTTCTTATGGAGGTACCGTCGGTGCAGATACCAAGATTTTTGGAGGCTATGCCATCGCCTTAAATTACACCTTGGCAAAGTTTGATTTTGACCAAGCATCTGATCCTGATTATGAAGCGTCTTTTAATACGCCAGAACACAAAGTGAAATTTTCTTTTGGGAACCCTCACTTGTTTGATAAGTTTGGATTCAATGTAAATGTGCGTTGGAATGATGAGTACCTATGGGAATCTACTTTTGCGGATGCTGTTATTCCTGCGAATACAGTGCTAGATGCACAGGTGAACTATTCGTTACCAAAATGGAAATCAACGTTTAAAGTTGGTGGAGCAAATATTGGAGGAAATGAGTATTTGAGTGCGCCAGGTGTTGGTAGTATTGGATCTCAGTATTACGTGTCTTGGACTATTAACCCTTAAAAATTATGAAAATGAAAAAAATATCAATAGCAGTAATAGCATTGTGCGCCTTAACTTATGTTAGTTGTGACGATGAAGACTATGAAGTATTGCCAGAACCAGTAGTTGAGGTGGCTCCGGTAGTTGATGATACCGTTTATACCAGTGGTGTCGCAGATTTTTCTACGTTTGTTAGTGTAGGGAATTCGTTAACCGCGGGGTATTCCGATGGAGCATTGTTTAAATCAGGTCAAGAAAGTTCTTTTCCAAGTATTTTAGCGAATCAGTTTGCATTAGCTGGAGGAGGTGAGTTTACACAGCCTCTAGTGAATGATGATTTGGGAGGGTTACTTTTAGGTGGTAATCAAATTTCTGAAAATCGTTTTATTTTGAATTTTGATCTTCTGATTGGAAATGGACCCGTTCGTTTAAGTGGAACCCCTAGTACAGAAGTGAGTAATGTCCTTTCTGGGCCTTTTAACAATATGGGAGTTCCAGGTGCTAAAAGTTTTCATTTAGGGTTTTCAGGTTATGGTAACATCGCAGGTGTTGGTGCTTATTCAAATCCTTATTATGTAAGAATGGCCACAAATCCTGGAGCAAAAGTAATTGAAGATGCAATGGTTCAGAGCCCTACGTTCTTTTCTTTGTGGATTGGGAATAATGATGTGCTAAGTTATGCCACTTCTGGAGGTGATGGAAAAGATCAAAAAGGAAATTTTGATCCAACATCCTACGGAGGAAATGATATCACAGATCCAAATGTTTTTGCTGGAATTTACTCAGACTTATTGGAAGCGTTAACTAGTGGAGGAGCTAAAGGAATTGTAACAACATTACCAAATGTAACGAACATTCCTTATTTTACAACGGTTACATATAACCCGTTGGATCCATCAACAAACGAAGCGTTGAAGGCACAAATCCCAACGGTAAATAGTGTGTACGGTGCATTAAATCAGATTTTTGTAGCGCTTGATCAGGAAGACAGGGTCGTTGTGTTTTCTGAAACCAATACCAATCCTGTCGTCATAAAAGATGAATATTTAATTGATTTATCTGCGCAAATTGAAGGAGCGTTAAATGCAAGTCCTACATTTGTACCGTTCATCGCTCAGTTTGGATTACCCGCGGAAGCTGCACCTTTAGTAGCTAATTTGTTAGGTTCTTTTTATGGGCAATCTAGACCAGCAACGGCGGAAGATTTGGTAGTTTTGCCAAGTAGTACGGTTATAGGAACTGTCAATATGGATTCTTTGGCATATTTAATGTCTAAAGGTTTACCTCAGGCGTTAGCAGGGCAATTTTCCGTAGAAGGAATTACGTTGCCACTAGCAGATAAATGGGTGTTAACACCGGAAGAACAAGAAGAAGTAAATACCGCTCAAGTGGCCTATAATCAAGCAATAACATCTTTGGCTACTCAGTACAATTTAGCCTTGTTTGATGCCGCTAGTTTATTAACAACATTGATAGATAATGGTATTACTCAGGATGGGATTACTACCACGGGAGTCTTTGCTACTGGAGGAGGGTTTTCTTTAGATGGAGTGCATCCATCTCCGAGGGGTTATGCCATATTAGCCAATGGAATGATTGATGCTATCAATTCGACCTATCAGTCCAATCTACCGCATGTAAATATTGGGGATTATAAAGGAGTATACCTCAAGTAAAAAATCATATTTTTCTTGTGAATACCCTAATAAAACCTAGGAAAACAAGCGCCTTATTTAATTAAGGCGCTTGTTTTATAAAAAAACGGTTTTTTTTAAAGTTTTTAACCCAAAAAAATTATCTTTGCAGCTAAAATGGGAGAAATCCAGATTGAAATTAAATAACTAAACAATAAATAGTTACCATAATGGCAAAAGTTACAGGTAAAGTTGCACAAATTATTGGTCCTGTGATTGATGTAGAATTTGCATCAGGAACAGCATTACCAAAAATATACGATTCATTAGAAATTACTAGAAAAGATGGGTCACTTTTAGTATTAGAAGTACAACAACATGTTGGGGAAGATACAGTGCGTGCAATCGCAATGGATTCAACCGATGGTTTGAGTAGAGGTTATGAGGTAGCTCTAACTGGAAGCCAAATTCAAATGCCTGTTGGTGGGGAGGTTTACGGACGTTTATTCAATGTGATCGGTGATGCTATCGATGGATTGGGTGATTTACCTAAAGAAGGTAAAAACGGATTACCTATTCACCGCCACGCTCCAAAATTTGAGGATTTAACAACTTCAGCGGAGGTGTTATTTACTGGGATTAAGGTGATTGATTTAATTGAGCCTTATGCAAAAGGTGGTAAGATTGGATTATTTGGAGGAGCAGGTGTTGGTAAAACAGTATTGATTCAAGAATTAATTAATAATATTGCAAAAGGACATGGTGGATTGTCTGTATTTGCAGGTGTAGGTGAACGTACTCGTGAAGGGAACGATTTATTACGCGAAATGCTAGAGTCTGGTATTATCAAATATGGTGATGCGTTTATGGAGTCTATGGAAGAAGGTGGATGGGATTTGTCTAAAGTAGACAAAGAAGGAATGAAAGATTCTAAAGCTACATTCGTATTCGGACAAATGAATGAACCACCTGGAGCACGTGCTCGTGTTGCATTATCTGGTTTGACTATTGCAGAATATTTCCGTGATGGTTCAGGTGATGGTGAAGGAAAAGATGTATTGTTCTTTGTGGATAATATCTTCCGTTTTACACAAGCAGGATCTGAGGTGTCGGCTTTATTAGGTCGTATGCCATCAGCAGTAGGATACCAACCAACATTAGCTACTGAAATGGGAGCGATGCAGGAACGTATTACTTCTACTAAAAAAGGTTCTATTACTTCTGTTCAAGCAGTATATGTACCTGCGGATGATTTAACGGATCCAGCACCAGCAACTACGTTTGCGCATTTAGATGCTACAACCGTATTGTCTCGTAAAATTGCAGAGTTAGGTATTTACCCAGCGGTAGATCCATTAGATTCTACTTCAAGAATCTTAACTCCAGAAATTTTAGGAAAAGAGCACTATGATACCGCTCAGAAAGTAAAAGAATTATTACAACGATATAAAGAATTACAAGATATTATTGCAATTCTAGGTATGGAGGAATTGAGTGAAGAAGATAAATTAGTAGTACACAGAGCACGTCGTGTACAACGTTTCTTGTCTCAACCTTTCCATGTTGCTGAACAATTTACTGGGATTCCTGGATGTTTGGTAGATATTAAAGACACTATTAAAGGATTTAATATGATTATGGATGGTGAATTGGATAAATATCCAGAAGCAGCATTTAACTTAAAAGGGTCAATTCAAGATGCAATTGATGCAGGAGAGAAAATGTTAGCCGAAGCATAATAATTGTTTTCGGTTCGTAGTGAATATATGAATCAAAATTTAAGACGTATAAATTATGTTTTTAGAAATAGTAACACCTGAAGCAGTAATTTTTAAATCAGATGTAGCATCTGTTTTAGTTCCTGGAATAAATGGTAAATTTCAAATGTTGAAAAATCACGCGGCTATTGTGTCTTTATTGGTGCAAGGTTCAGTGGTGATCAAGGGAAATGATGTTCAGATTGAAAAAGAATTTAAAGATAAATTCACCGTTTCAAAAGATGAATATTCATTCGAGATTAATAGTGGAACTATAGAAATGAAAAATGATAGAGTAATTATTCTTGCAGATTAATTATTTTTTATAAGATTTTTTTTAAAAAGCATTACCGTAATTGGTGATGCTTTTTTTTTGTGAACTGATTAGTGTTTGATCTTAAGTTGTGTTTTATTGCAAAAATTGTAGTGAAAAAAATGCTAACATGTTATTATGTAAATTGTTGATAACCTTTTATTTTTGTTGAAAACTGCTTGATTATAATTAATTTGACCTATATTTGTCTGAATCAGGTGTTGTTAGCTGTTTTGCTATGATACCTGCATATACAAAAGATAAACGATTAACCTAACCCCGGATGAAAAGAGTAAAACCCCTCTCGTTTCTTTGTCTTTGTTTCATGTACTTCATGATTCAGAGTGTAGCTGCGCAAGAATTAGCGCAACCAACGCTTGGTTTCTCTTATGCCTGTGCTTCTGATAACTTTAATGAATTTAACGTAGAGGTTGAATCTGTGGTAGGAGGCTTTGAAAGTGATAATATTTTTATTGTTGAAATGTCTAATGGGGCAGGGAGTTTTGATGACGCCGTTGTTCTTACACAAGTTACTGATAAAAATAATACGTTAAATTTTTCAACATCTTTTGCTTTACCTTCATTAACATTTGGAACTGATTATGCTATTAGAGTGCGGTCTACAAGTCCGGCTACTACAAGCCCTCAGTCTAAAACATTTGCTGCTTATTCTATTTCAAATACTCCTTTAGTATTGGAAAATTATCAAGATATTTCCCTGTGTGAAGGAACGTCTACAACAATTTCTTTAGGAGAAACTCCATTTTCCTCTTTCAACTGGTATTTAGATGGTGCATATCACACAACTTCTGGAGCAACTATAAGTGTTAAAAAACCGGGACTTTATTATGCCGAAGTTGATTTTGGTACCTGTAGCGGAGGAGTGGCCATATCAAACTTAGTGAGAGTTTCTGTTATAGCACCGTTAATCCCTGAGATCTTAGGAGATGATGCCATTTCTTTATGTGCAGGAGATAGTTACGAATTGAAATCCAGTATTACTTCACTGGACAATAATTATTACTGGTATAAAGATGGTCTATTAATTACAGAGATATCTAATAAAACAAGTTCATATACCGTAAATGGAGATAATTTTTACGGGAGCTATACTTTAGAAATTGAAACGCCTATAGGTTGTGTTTCTGATTCCGAATCTGTGGTGATTTCTAATGCAAATACGGAATTTGATGTTACTGCAGTGGGGCAAATTGAAAATATTATTATTTTTCCGGGTGATTCGCATGTATTAGAAATAGCAACTACAGCAACGATCAATGCTATCGATTGGTATAAAGATGAAATATTATTCCTTCAAAATGGACCTACTTCTATTCAAGTTACCGATGAGGGCGATTATAAAGCGATGGTGTCCATACCAGGAGATCCTTGTGGAGCAGAAGTAAGCTCTCCTGTTTTTAAAGTTTTTAATCCAACTAAATATTTTGTGAGTATTAGTGCAGTGTCTAGTTATAGTGCTTGTGTTTCTTCACAAACTACATTGGAAATAGTACAGTTAGAATATGGAATTAGTTCTGGTCAAAAATTTGCTTTTAATGATTTTGATGCCTCTATCTTTTCTTATAATTGGACGTATGAGGGGAATGAAATAGGGGGTGAAAATTCAGCTACTATTGTCGTGAATGATGCGGCAAATGTAGGAGGGTATAAATTAAGTCTTTCGGATGCGAATGGGGTTAAAGCGATGTCAAATACAGTCAATGTTAATTTAAAGCTGACTTCAGCTCAAATTAAGGGTGACGAACTAGTGTATTTATGTGCAAACGATGTCCATACTTTTGAAGCGGATATTGATGATGCTAGCTTTAAATATACATGGTTTAAAAACGATGTTAAGATTGTTGGCTTACCTTCTTATAAGCCATCCTATAAAGTGTCTACTGATGTGCATGGTGAGTACCGCGTAGAGATACAAACAAATGGAGGGTGTACGACCGTGTCAAATACAATTGAATTGTTAAGCTCATCTGTTTCTTTTAATGTAGTTGCAAATGATGCTGCGTTCCCTATAGTTTTATTTAGTGGAACTTCGGAAACATTGACAATTTCTACAACAGCAGTGAACCCTACAATTACATGGTTTAAAAACGATTTTGAGATTCCAGGTAGTAATACCTTGAGCCTGTCTGTCTCTGAACCAGGGACATATAGAGCTAAAGTTGAGGTGATGAGTGCTTGTGGACAAACTGTTTATTCAGATTATTTTTCCGTGATTGCGCCACAGAACTATGAACTTTCCATAAAAACGGATCCTGACTATTCTCCTTGTAGTGATACGGAAGTCCTTTTAAGTTTGAATGAATTAGTTATTCGAATTTCGGCCGATGAAACAATCATCGTAAATCCATCAGATTATGATAAATTTACTTTTGAGTGGTGGTATAATGATACCGTTATTTCTGGAGCTACAGAGAGTACTTTAACTGTAGATAATTGGCAAGATTCGGGAAACTATAAATTGAAAATGATATCGCAAGATGGTATTACTGCCATGTCTTCGGTCTTAGAGGTTCGATTGGGGTTACCAGTTACCGATATTTCATCAGAAAATACAGCACCTTATATATGTGAAGGAACCACGATCCAATTAACCACTTCAGAGAAAAATGGGTGCAGCTATCAATGGTATATGGATAATACGCCACTGGCTGGTGAAAATTCATTCGAGTTAGCCGTTGAAGAAGAAGGAGATTATTATGTTATTGTTACAAAAAATGGATGCGAAAGTGCTTCTGTAACGTTAGAAATTGAATATGTTGATGAAGAGAGCATAACGATTGATCCATCTGGAATTGTTTTTATTACGCAAGGAGGATCTGAAATTGTAACTGCCTCAGGAGCTACTGATTATGAGTGGCAAAATGAACAAGGGGAGGTGTTATCAAGTACAAACGCATTAACAGTGTATGAACCGGGAATATATGCGGTCATTGCTCAGGTAGGAAGCTGCGAATTTGTAAAAACAATTGAGGTTGCTTATAAAACAAGCACTGCAATACCAAATATAATTAGTCCCAATGATGATGGGGTAAACGATACTTGGGTATTGCCTTACGGTTATTCTTTTAATGAAGATGTTGAAGTTATAATATATAATGCCAATGGGATGGTAGTGTTAAAAACTACAAATTATCAAAATAATTGGCCCGAAGGTAATATGGTAACCAATACAATCTATTATTATATTATAAAAGAAAAAGATCAAGTAGTACAAAAAGGATCAATAACCGTTATTAAATAATTTTTTATGTCTAAATACTTCTGGACACTACTTTTTTGTGGATTTTTCACTTGTAGTTTAGTTGCTCAAAATGAAACTGTTACCCTGTTAAATGTACCGACTCAAAATTTCATAAAATTTAATAGAAATGTTTTGAACCCAACTTTTTCATTAGTGGGGGAAAACACGTCAAATATTTCTCTTTATAACAGGAGACAATGGATAGAATTTGATAATTCTCCAGAGATTTATATGCTAAACTATTCGGGAGTACTATCCGATAAAGTAGGTGTAGGAATTAATTTATACCAGCAAAATTCTGGGGTCATGAAAAATTTCGGAGTTACAGCAAATTATGCTTACCGTGTTAAAATGAGCCCAAAAACTGCGTTAACCTTTGGGTTTAATGCAGCATATTATACTAGTGGACTTAACAGTAATGCAATCTCTTCTGGAGATCCAGACCCTGCATTACAAGGATTGGATAATAATTCCGTTTTTAAGTTTATGCCAGGAGTTAATTTAACACTGGGGAATTTAGACGTTGGATTGTATGCAGAAGACCTGGTAAATTATAACTTAAAAGCAGAAGAATCTTTAACCGAGTTTGATTTAGATGATAAAACTTTTATGGGGCATATCATGTATACCCAGCCATTAAATATCGAAAGTGGTTTGTTAAAAGAGAGTAAGATTCGAGCAATGGGTGTTGTGAGACGTTTCCCTGAACGAGGAAATGAGTTGTCCGGAAGTTTGTTGTTTGATATGCCTAAAATTGGATGGCTTCAAGGTGGTTATGATGAATTTTACGGGTATTCTATTGGATTAGGTATAAATGTATCTAAGAATATATCTTTTGGATATACCATAGAAAAAGGGTTAGAAGAAGGCGTTAAGAATTTTGGAGATACCCACGAATTTGTACTTGCATATTCTTTTGAGCCTAGAAGAAAAGGGATTCAGATAAAAAAAGCGGAACAGATAGCCGAAGACAATTTATCGACGGACGAAATAGAAAAACTGAAACAAGAAGTTGAAGAGCTTAAAAAAGAAAATGCAGAGAATGTTTTAAAAAGGTTAGAGGATCTTAAGAGCAAACAGCCTTCAAATGGTGTTCGTGTTGTTACAAATAAAAAGCCTGCGAATTCAGGAGAGGTTAAGCCACTCTTAAATACTACCAATGGAATTCCGTATCAATATTTAGGGAAACTCCCGAATGTTAATAATGGTTATTATATAGTAACAAGTATTTATAATAATGAAACAGCTGCAAAAAACAAGGTAGCTCAATTGCAAAGTGAAAACCGAAAGGCATCCTATTTTAAAAATGATAAAAACGGTAATTACTATGTGTATTTAGATACTTTTTTAAGTTGGAAAAAAGCAAAAGATACAGTGAGTTCTGCTTATGAAGGGAGCTATAAAGGAAACCTTTGGATTATGGACGTTTCTGGAAAATTAGTTAAAGAAAAGAAAGTGGTAGAAACAGTAGTGACACCTAAAGAGAAGCCGAAGTATACTGCCGTTGTACCAAGTACTAAACTACCTAAAATACGCACTGTTAAAATCGAAAGTTCTGGCGTATTGGAAGGTCATTATTTAATTGCTAGTGTGTTTTCAGTAAAAAGTAATGCAGACAGGTTTGTTAATAAACTAAAGGCTAAAGGTATAAATGCTACTTATTTTATCAACCCTAAAAATAAGTATCGCTATGTGTATTTAGAACACAATAGCAATAAACAGAAAGTTAAGAAAGCGTATTACTCACATGTAAATAACACCTATTTTGATGATATGTGGATTATGAGTATTACGGCTCCAAAACAAGTTAAGAAAGCTCCAAGAAAATCACAATTGGACATCGTTATACCGAACGCTCCAGAAGGATATTATCTGGTTGTTAGCGTATTTAAAAAACAGCATAATTTTGATAATTTTATTGCCAAGCTTAAAAAAGCAGGATTAAAACCAAACCATATCACAAACCCTAAAAATGGATACCGTTATATCTATTTAAAGTATACAATCAATAAACCAACTATCACGAAGGCTTACTATTCTAATATGAACAACTCCTATACTGGAGAAAAATGGATTATGAGAGTGAAAAATAAGTAAGTTTCGTGTAATTAACCCTATAACCCCGGAGTAATGAAAAATATAGTTAGTACCCAAAACTATGTGCGCTTTTTTAAAATAATATTTTTGCTGACTTTTATACTTTGTATGAACGGTTCAGAATTAATAGCACAAACCTCTGTGCCTTTTACCGCTAGATTCTCAGAAAAATTGAGAGGAGACCTTACCTTAATTTCTAACAATATTGTAAATAGAGATGAGGGTGCTGGAAATCGCCCAAATGATCCTTATAATGATTTTAAAGATGCTTGGGGATGGAATACTTATAACGATAATTTTAATATGCGTTATATTGATGTTGACAGTGATGGATCGACATTTTCATCTAGTAAGGCTACATTGAATATACCTAATAATGGGTGTTTAAATGTGAAATTTGCGGGCTTGTATTGGGGAGCAATTTATAAAGAGACTACTAGGGAAACTGACTATAATCAAGTGAAATTTAAGCTTCCAGGTACTGCTAATTATATTGACATTACGGCAAGTGATATTATTTTTGACGCGGAGGGGACTTATACTCCAGACCCGTATGCATGTTTTGCGGATGTAACGGGTTATTTGCAGTCTCTAGCTACACCAGTAGGAGAATATACGGTGGCTAATATAAGAGTGAATCAAGGGGAACGAGGAAATGGTTCACCAACTGGAGGTGCGGCTGGAGGTTGGACTCTAGTTGTAGTGTATGAGGATCCGCTACTTACAAACAAAAACATCACTTTATTCGATGGATTTTCAGGAGTTCGAGATGGTAATTCTGCTGATATTCCGGTCTCTGGTTTTACTACAATACCTACAGGGCCGGTAAATGCGCGAATTGGTGTGTCTTGTATAGAGGGAGATGCGAATTTAGGCGGAGATGGATATAGTATAAAAGCAGCAAGTAATGCTTCTTTTACGGCCTTGTCTGATCCAGTAAACCCTGCTACCAATTTTTTTAATAGTTCTATTTCTATCGACGGGAGTCATTTTACGGATAAAGTACCAAATAGCTTAAATAACTTAGGTTGGGATACGGATTTGTTTGAAGTATCCAATCCTGCTAATTCAGTAATTGGAAACGACGAAACTGCTGCTACTTTACGAATAGAAACGAATAGAGATACTTATTTTGTTTTTTACACTTCATTTTCCATTGAAATTATCGAGCCTAAAATTACGATTTTAAAAACGGTAGATGATGGAGCAAACGATCTAGCGGGGACTGATGTAACCCTTGGAGATAGCATGTGGTATCAATTGCGTTTTCAAAACACAGGAAATGATAGTGCGACCAATACAACCATTAGAGATTTATTGCCTATAAACGTAGATCTTATCGAAGCTAGCATAGAACTTCCTACGGGTGTTTCGTATACGTATACATTACCAACTCCAACTTCTGGTGGTATTTTAGAATTTATAGTAGATGATTCCATTGTAACTAAAGGAGCCACTTATTACGACATACGTTTTCAAGTGACAGTTACAGATCAATGTAATGACCTACGTGATGCTTGTGAAAATAAAATTGATAACGTAGCATTTGCGTATTATACGGGGCTAGATAGTGGTACCCAAATTAGTGATGACCCTAGTTTTTACGGCTTAGATAATTGTGATTTTGGACTTTCTGGAGCGACCAACTTTTTGGTTGATGTAGATGGATGTACTTTTAATCGTGATGAAGTGATGTGTGGTGCCTCCTTAGATTTAACGGCTGGTAATGGCTATGTTTCCTATGTATGGAAAGATGCAGGAGGTAACATTATAGGGAATACCCAAACAATTACAGTAACCAATCTTGGAGTTTATACGGTGGATAAAACGGCTGCTGCACCTTGTGTAGATGCTATAGAAACAATTACAGTAGTTCCTTTTGGAACGCAGTCTAATCCCTTAATTGTTCAAGACGGAAGTGGTAATTACTTATATGTAGATGATGTGAAAATTTGTCCAAATGATGGACGTGAATTATCTGAAATCTATTTATGTGGAACAGATGATTATAAAGATATTGTTACAAATATTGCAGGAGCACAAGAAATAAATTGGCAAAAATTAGCCGCTGCTCAAGAAGGAAATTCCGATGCCAACTGTCCAAATGTCGATGTGACAAGTACTTGGAATACAGTAGATACAACCAATAATTTTAAGGCCGATACTGCCGGAGAATACCGCTTGAAAATAGTGTACCCAGGAGGGTGTTTTGTTATCTATTATTTTAACGTGTTTAAATCCACCGTACAACCTACCATTGTTAAGAAGAATATAAACTGTGGAAATGCGGGTAACATCACCATAAATAATATAGACACCACATTGTATGAGTTTAGTGTTGTGTTGGACGGACAACCAGCAGGTGCTTTTAGTAGCGTAAATTCTTACCCTATCGCAGTTGCGGGAAATTACACCGTGTATTTCCGTCAAATTGGAGCGATTCCATCAGCATGTGTTCCAACAATTCAAGGAATTAATATTGCCGTAAGAGATATTAACACTACAATTACCGTAACCGATATTCTTTGTCCTTCCGATACTGGAGGGATCAGAGTTCAAGTTAATAATGTTCCTGGAGATTATCAGATGGAATTGCATACCATGGCAGGTGCTTTTATTGGTACTTATGGTCCAGATCCTTTAAATGATTACTTGTTTGCAAATTTGGCAGCAGGGAACTACCGAGTTACTGTAAATACACCAGAATGTACAGAAGTTACTGATAATATTGTCGTAAGGGCGGAACTTCCCTTAGAACTTACAGCAGTAGTTTCTCAAAATATTACTTGTAAGGAAGGAAATATCCAAATGAACTCTACAGGAGGTCAAACACCACATAATTATGCAATTCATAGTTATAAATTAGAGGGTGATGTTACTTGGACAAATATTGATCCAACGGATTATGTGTATCAGACAAGTCAAATTTTTGATATCCCTACCATAAATGGAGCAGGGGAATACAAGTATGTTGTTGTAGATAAAAATTTATGTACAGCCGTTTCAAATATTGTAAAAATTATTTTGGAACCAGATGCTGATTATGATATTTTAACCACAGATGTTGATTGCTTTGGCGATAGTACAGGTGGGATTACATTTGTATTAAATGATAGTACTAAAAATATTGTCTTTGCATTGGATGATGGAATACCAGGAAATGGAATTTACGATGCTATTGTTGATGGGAGTAGTCCTACAGCATATGACCCTACAGCTTTTGATGCTTCAGGTGTATTTCCGAATTTACCTGCAGGTGATTATACCTTAATTATTAGTATTGGTAAAAATGAAAGAGCTTGTTATTATCCTCAAGTTATTTCTATTAGCCAGCCGGCGGCTCCTTTAACAGGATCTTTGGCAGAGTCACAACCTTTAACGTGTGATCAGTTAGGTGAAGTTACCGTATCACCAGTAGGAGGAACTCCTCCTTATCAATATGCTATCGATGGTATCACCTTTGTAAATAGCAATGTCTTTGCCGACTTGTCCAGTGGATCTAAAATAATAACCATTCGTGATGCAAATGGATGTTTAGCCACCACCAATGCTGTTGTTTTTGACGTGTTAGATAAACCTACAGATTTCACCATCACAGAAACTCAAATCACTTGTCCTAATTTAACTTCGGACATAACGGTTGCTGGAATTATTGGAGGGACCTTCCCTATTACCTATGAAATTATTGCGCCTGCAGCAGCGGTTGTAAATAATGGAAATAATGCGGTGTTCACAAATTTATTGGCCGATACCTACCGTATA
>Ga0209395_1001730_pt1 | contig 30121 bp, 33 predicted proteins | sample GOMGulsemesocosm_3_FD_184635 | JGI IMG/M metagenome (GOLD analysis project Ga0209395, IMG submission 184635) | Methane-oxidizing microbial communities from mesocosms in the Gulf of Mexico - GOM9D Gulf of Mexico (SPAdes) (version 2) | ecosystem: Environmental > Aquatic > Marine > Cold seeps... | reverse complement strand
CAGAAAACAGCGCGCTGATACCAAGCGCACTGCATCGTATCGCATCGAAAAGTTAACTCACCTCGCGAAGCTCCTTTCTTAAAATCTTACCGACATTAGTCTTTGGCATTTCATCGATAAAACTAACAAGCTTAGGCACCTTGTATTGAGTTAGGTTTTTCTTCGCATGCGCCAAAATGGCTGCTTCATCGAGTGTTGGATCTTTACGCACGATATAGACCTTAACCATTTCACCGGAAGCCTCATGAGGAACACCAACAACAGCCGCTTCTAATACACCCTTGTGCATCACCATGACTTCCTCAATCTCGTTTGGAAAGACATTAAAACCAGAAACAATGATCATATCCTTCTTGCGATCGACAATCTTAAAGAAACCGTTTTCATCCATCGTCGCAATGTCACCAGACGCAAACCAACCATCAACAATCGCTTCAGCTGTGGCATCCGGACGATTGTAATAACCCTTCATGACTTGAGGGCCCTTAATCCACATCTCGCCAGGTTCCCCCATCGCAACATTCTTACCTTCAGCATCGACTAACTTAATATCGGTAGAGGGGGCAGGAACGCCGATAGAGCCGCTAAACCCTTGTTGATTGTACGGACTGCTAGTCACCAAAGGTGCACACTCGGTTAGGCCGTAAGCTTCAAGGATTTGGCTGCCAGTTACCTTTTGCCACTGCTCAGCAACAGGACGTTGCACTGCCATTCCGCCGGCTACAGAGGCCCTGAGATAGCTAAAGTCGATATCAGAAAATCCAGGGGTATTAAGCAGGCCATTAAACAAGGTATTAACACCACTGATTGCGGTGAAGGGATACTTTGCAATCTCCTTCACAAAACCAGGCATATCACGAGGGTTAGTGATGAGGAGACTCGTGCCACCATAAGTCATCATCGTCAGACAGTTCGAGGTCAGGGCAAAGATATGGTAGAGCGGGATGGCGGTAACCATGAGTTGCTGACCTTCATCATAAATCGGCTTAGTGACCGCATTTGATTGCTCGATATTAGCAATTAAATTGCGGTGAGTTAACATCACCCCTTTCGATGGTCCCGTGGTGCCGCCGGTGTATTGTAAGAAGGCCAAATCTTCGTTATTAAGGACAACAGAGGATAAGCTTAGCTTTTCTCCCGTGCTGATAACCTGATTAAACTTAATGGTATTAGGAAGACTAAAGCTTGGCACCTGTTTTTTAACATGACGTAGCACATTGTTAATCAGTGTGCCTTTAAGCAAACCTAAACGATCGCCGACAGCGGTTAGAATGACTTTTTTGATCACCGTTTTAGCAACGACTTCACTAAGAACATGGGCAAAGTTTTCGAGGATTAAAATAGATTTTGATTCAGAATCAATCAGTAAATGTTCTAACTCGCGGGCGGTATAAAGCGGATTTACATTGACCACGGTTAAGCCTGCTAACAAAGCGCCATACATTGCAATGGGGTATTGCAAGAGGTTAGGTACCATAATCGCAAATTTGTCGCCCTTAACTAACCCGAGTTCTTGCTGTAAATATGCACTAAAAGCAGTTGCTTGAGTTAATAATTGACCATAGGTTACTTGAGCGCCCATATTAATGAACGCCACTTTATGACTATGGAGCGTCGCATTTTTTAAAAACATCGCTGCCAATGACTCATGTGAGTCGGCATCGATTTCAAATGGAACGCCAGGGGGATAACTTTTTTCTAACCAAAACTTTTCCATGATACCTTCCTTTATAATGATGTCGCTTTAAGCGTGCTGAGTTAGCGACTTAAATTTTTATTATTTTATTGTTTTTATTACTACAACACTTCAAATAGTCCCGCTGCACCTTGACCACCACCGATACACATACTCACGACGACATATTTTACGCCGCGACGTTTACCTTCTAATAATGCATGCATTACCATCCGAGTGCCACTCATTCCATAAGGATGACCAATGGATATAGCACCGCCATTAACATTGAGCTTGTCTTGAGAGATACCTAGATGTTCGGCGCAATAAACAACCTGAACTGCAAAGGCCTCATTAATTTCCCATAACCCAATATCATCAATGGTTAGGCCGTGACGAGCGAGCAATTTAGGGATAGCGAAAATTGGACCAATGCCCATTTCATCTGGTTCACAACCGGTAGTAACCAAGCCGCGGTATGCACCAAGCGGCGCTAAGCCTTTTTGCTCGGCTAAAGTTTTGTCCATAACGACGACGGCGGCAGCGCCATCTGAGAGTTGCGATGCGTTACCGCCGGTAATTGAACCACCATCACGTACCGCGTTTAAGGATGATAAACCATCAAGATTAGTGGACGGGCGATTACCTTCATCCTGAGTTAGTGTCACTTGCTGTTCGCTGGTTTCGCCAGTCGCCTTATCGAGCACTAGCTTAGTGCAGGTCACTGGTACTATTTCATCATCAAATAGTCCATTGGCTTGAGCCGCAGCGGTACGTTGTTGAGACAACAGCGCATAGTCATCTTGCGTTTGACGACTGATCTCATAACGATTAGCGACGATTTCAGCGGTATCTAGCATCGGCATATAAATGGCCGGGCTGATCGCTTTGACTTGAGGATCAACGCCGCGATGCATATTCATTTTTTCATTTTGTACCAAGCTAATCGACTCACAACCACCAGCAACAACGACTTTAGCGCCGTCGACAATAATTTGTTTGGCCGCAATGGCGATAGACATTAGGCCGGATGAACATTGGCGATCAATTGTCATGCCGGGCACACCAACACCCAGATCGGCGGCAATAGCCACTTGGCGACCAAAGTTCATTCCTTGGCTACCCTGTTGTAATGCCGCGCCGAAAATACAATCATCAATCTCATCCGGTGAAACACCACTGCGCGCAACGGCAGCCTTAACGGCGACGGCGGCGAGAGAGGGCGCCGTAAGGTTATTAAATGCGCCACGGTATGCTTTACCAATGGGAGTACGTGCTACTGATACGATAACTGCTTCTGTCATTTTATTATTCCCTTATTGTGCGCCAGCCATGGCTTTACCAAGAAATTTCTCTGATTGCTTAACCCCAGATTCAAGAGCTACTTGACCTGAAGTATCGGTAAGTTGTTGCCAACTCGCGCGAATCGCTTCTGGTGATTGCTCATCGACCTTAAGGAAAGTCCCTTCAGTTTCAAAAATACTAGCACTGGCATAGCCACCAGCGCCTGCACTTAAGATGAAACGATTCGGGGCATCATCATCACATAAAGTGAGCATGCCGGCGGTAACAGCTTCAGGCGTTAGCATCTTCATTAATTGTTGTGGGATTAAGTCTTCGGTCATTCGAGTGCCAGCAGTAGGGGCGAGGGCATTAATCTTAATATTGTTCTTCGCGCCTTCAAGCACCAAGGTATTCATTAAACCAAGCACCGCCATTTTGGCAGCGCCATAATTTGATTGGCCAAAGTTGCCATACATACCACTCGATGATGTGGTCATCACGATACGGCCATAATCTTGTTGGCGCATGATTTCCCACACCGCTTTGGTGCAATTGACGGTGCCCATTAAGTGGACATCGACCACGAGTTTGAAATCTTCCATCGTCATTTTACTAAATGATTTATCGCGCAGGATACCGGCATTATTTATCAGAATATCAACACGGCCCCATTTGGCCATCGCCTGATTGACCATGTCTTGAACTTGCTCAAAATCAGCGACGTTAGCACCGTGGCTAATTGCTTCACCGCCAGCTTGTTCGATTAAGGCAACCACTTCTTGCGCCGCTTGTGATGATTGACCGCTGCCGTCTCGCGCGCCACCTAAATCATTAACAACGACTTTAGCGCCACGCGCCGCAAGTGCTAAGGCGTGAGAGCGGCCTAAACCATTTCCTGCGCCGGTAACGATGGCGACTTTATTATCAAAACGTATACTCATGTTATTTCCTTATTTGACCATTTGCATTGAAATCCACTGGGCGACAAGCGCCGGGGTTTCACTGTGTTCTATTTCCACCGATACTTCGGTGTTAACGCGATATTGCCCGGGCTTCTTCTCCTCAATGCTGAGGATGGTGGCATGGGCGCGAATGCGACTATTAACTTTGACGGGCTGTAAGAAGCGTACTTTGTCGAAGCCGGCGTTTAGCCCCATGTAAAATCCGTCGATAAGGACGCTAAAACTCTCTGCAAAATGCGAGAGCATCGATAACGATAAAAAGCCGTGAGCGATGGTTGAACCAAAAGGGGTTTGCGCTGCTTTTTCTGGATCAACATGGATGAATTGATGGTCTAAGGTGCAGTCGGCAAATTGATCAATTTGTGCTTGAGTCACGGTATGCCATGGCGTTGCTTCACTTTCAAAGCCAACCGTCTGTGCGATGTCTGTCGTCTTCACTGATGTAACCATTTGATATTCCCTTTTAATTAAAACCAATCATGTTGCATGTCATAGCAAGTACTATCGCTGTTTTTCAACAGCTGAGACCACAGTGCTATCTGCGGTAACTCGAAACGATAGAAATATTGCAGCGCTTGCAGCTTGCCGCGGTAGAAGCTTTTTTCATCTTGATGGAGCGATTTTGTTAACGCTTGGCTTGCAACGATCCCTTGTTTTAACCACATCCACGCAATAACCACATGGCCAAATAGCTCGATGTATTTCACTGAGTTGGATAGCACAAGATCAGGACCTTGCTGACCCATCGCCATTAACACACTATTGCTAGTGTCTTTTAACGTCGTTAGTGCTTGGGTGAGTTCCGTGGCATAGCTTGCTAATTGCGGTTGCTGGTGGGCAATCGCAATCGTTTTCTCTATTTCCGCAAGGGTCGCTAAGTAGCCCGCTTGCTTATTGATCACTAATTTACGCGCCATTAGATCCAGCGATTGAATGCCGGTAGTGCCTTCATGAATGGGATTGAGGCGATTATCACGATAGAACTGCTCGACGGGGTGTTCATTGATGTAGCCATGACCGCCAAGTATTTGAATCGCGAGATCGTTAGCCTTTGGTCCATATTCGGATGGCCAAGTCTTGATGATCGGGGTTAAAAAATCTAATAGTAATTGAGCATGTTGCTTGGCGTCGTCAGTTAGCGCTGTATCACTATCATCTGCTAGTTGAGCGCCATAAAGCACGAGGGATAATGCCCCTTCAGTATAAGCTTTTTGAGCGAGCAACATTCGGCGAATATCGGCGTGTTCAATGATGTTGACCATTGGTGATAGTGGGTCTTTACATGATGGCAGACGACCTTGAGGACGTTCTTTGGCATAATCGAGGCTGTATTGATAACCTGCGATACCAATAACTGCTGCGGAATTACCGATCATGATCCGTGCTTCGTTCATCATATGAAACATATATTTTAGGCCATTGTTCTCTTCGCCAACCAAGTAGCCAATCGAACCACCGTTTTCACCAAAGCTTAGTGCCGTTGATGTTTGAGCACGGCCGCCCATCTTGTGAAATAGTCCGGCGAGCGCGACATCATTGGCCTCGCCAATATTGCCATTATCATCGACTAAATATTTCGGTACCACAAATAACGAAATCCCTTTGATCCCTTTAGGTGCACCTTTGACACGTGCTAGTACGAGGTGAACGATATTGTCGGTTAAGTTGTGATCGCCACCTGAGATAAATATTTTATTACCAACGATACGATAATTGCCATCGGCGTCCAATTCGGCGCTGGTGGATAAATCCGCCAAGCCAGATCCTGCACCCGGTTCTGTCATTGCCATGGTGCCGGTAAATCGGCCATCACGCATTGGTTTAACCCACTTCTCAATCAGAGCATCACTGCCATGGGCTTGGAGCAAGTTGGCGTTGGCGGAGGTTAGGGCGCTATAACCCATGCCCGTGCCTCCGGCGATAGTGAGATAAGCATTGGCGATGCAAGCGACAATTGGCGGTAGTTGCATGCCATTAAAATCATAATCAGCAGTGGCAGACGGTAGACCAGATTCAACCACGGCATCAAACGCCGTTTTAAGCTCTTTAGGATGATGGACGATTTTACCATCAAAGGTTGGCTGATCCGTATCGAGTAATTGGCGAATCGGTAAAAAATGCTTAGTCGCTAATACTTTGGCCGTTTCAATTACCTGTGAGAATGTTTGGCGATCGTGATCCTGATAGCGTGGGCGCGCTATCAATGACTCACTATCAAATAGTTCATAGAGCAAGAATTCAATATCGCGTTCATTAATCATTGGAGCTGGCATTTACGTGTCCTTTAATCTGTCATTGTTATCCGGTGGTTTGTGTTATTAAGTCTTAAATCGCTGAGGCGCCGCCATCAACAGAAATACATTGACCGGTCATATAGGTATTTGATGGTGACAACATCATTAGCATCATGCTGACTATCTCTTGTGGCTGCGCTAGACGTTTCATCGGGATATGACGACTCATGGTGTCTTGCATCGAATCATCAGCCATATTAGTCACCATCGGCGTTAAGGCAAACGATGGACAAATGGCATTAATCCGCACGTTGTAGCGGGCATATTCAACGGCGGCAGATTTAGTCAATCCAATTACCGCATGCTTGGCGGCACTGTAGGCGGATAAAGTCGGCGCACCGCCAAGACCGGCGCGAGAGCTCACGTTCAAAATGGTACCGCCGCCTTGTTTGATCATCTGCTCAAGCTGCAAACTCATGCCAAATTGGACCCCTTTAACATTGATATTGAATTGGCGATCCATTAATGCTTCATCGACGAGATGCAATGGCATCAGCTCTTGGGCAACGCCGGCATTGTTAACGGCGATATCGATACGATCAAAAGTTTGTATGGCAGCATCAGCGAGTGCTTTACAGTCGCCACGCTTGGAGACATCACAACCAAGGGCGATAGCGTTGTGACCATCGGCCACTAATTGCGCTGCTACTTGATTAACACCGGCTTCATTAATATCGCCAAGTACTAATTTAGCACCACGCTCTGCCAGTGATTGCGCCAAAAGTGAGCCAAAGCCTTGCGCTGCGCCAGTGATAAGCACCACTTTGTTTGTAAAATCTAACAGTGGATCATTCATATTAATTCCTTATTATTATTTTTTAGCGATAACGCCTAATGCCATTTGGGCTAAGGGTTCGACAAACTCAGCCACTTTATTGGCTTCGCTATTTGAGGCATTACCTTGGGAGGCTCGCTTAGCGACACCTTGGGCGATAGCGGCAAGTCGAAAAAAACTAAACGCAAGATAGAATGACCAATTGTCGATACGATCAATCCCCATCCGCTGACAATACTTAGCGACATATTCCTGTTCAGAAGGAATGCCTAGTGCGGCGCGATCGACACCTAGTAAGCCATCAATTTTTCCCATTCCTTGCGGCATTCTTAGTCCCATACATTGATAGGCTAAGTCGGAATAGGGATGGCCCAAGGTCGAAAGTTCCCAGTCTAAAACGGCTAATACTTGCGGCTTATTGGTGTCAAACATCATGTTGTCTAAGCGAAAATCACCATGTACCAAACACACCTTGCCATCGTTTGGTGGTAAATTGTTGCTTAGCCAGTCGGTGAGTTGTTCCATCGCCGGAATTTCACGTAATTTTGTTTTGCTATATTGCTCGCTCCAGCGACTAAATTGACGCTCGAAATAATCCCCTTGCGGGCCAAAATCATCGAGTCCACAACCCTTTACGTCGACCTTGTGTAGCGCCACTAGCGTTTGATTCATTGCGTCATACATCGCGGCGCGCGTATCATTGTCATTAATTTCCGCTAATGAGGCGCTCCAGTAAACGCTGCCTTGGCAATATTCCATCACATAGAACAAGGTGCCAATCACGCTTCTGTCTTGACAAAAATGATAGACCTTAGCAACCGGGACATCGCTATCACGAAGCGCCGCTAATACCCGGTACTCACGGTCAACCGCATGGGCAGACTTTAATAGTTTACCCGGTGGTTGCTGCCGTAATACGTAAGTACCTGATTGGGCGATTAGCTTATAGGTTGGGTTTGATTGGCCGCCTGGAAACTTCTCCAATGTGATTGGCCCAACAAAACCATCAATGTGCTGGTGGAGGTAATCGCTTAGTAATTCAAGATCTATAGTATGAGCCATCTTAATTACCCAATTGACTTAGCGAGATCACGACCAAGTTGCATCATGTGAACCTGATCTGGACCGTCTGCGAGGCGTAATGTGCGCTGCGCTGCATACATATGGGCTAAGAAGGTGTCTTGACTGACTCCTACGGCGCCGTGAATTTGGATGGCTCGGTCGATAACATCGAGCGCCATATTTGGCGCGACAATCTTAATCATCGCAATAAGCTCTTTAGCGGCTTTATTGCCTGAGCTATCCATCTTTTGCGCCGCTTTTAGTGTCATTAAACGAGCCTGCTCGATCTGGCAGGCCGATTTAGCAATATCTTCACGCACCGATTGTTGTTTGATCATCGGTTGGCCGAATACGACGCGTTCATTAACGCGTTTACACATCATTTCTAATGCTCGTTGAGCGGCGCCAACAGAGCGCATACAATGATGAATTCGACCTGGACCTAAGCGTCCTTGTGCAATTTCAAAGCCTTTGCCTTCGCCAACAATAATATTCTCGACCGGGACGCGGACATTATCAAAGGTGACTTCGGCATGACCTTCCGGTGCATCGTCATAGCCAAAGACGGTCATTGGTCTGACGATGGTGACGCCGGGGGTGTTCATTGGCACCAATACTTGTGATTGTTGAATATAACGATTTTCGTTGGTTGGGTCGGTTTTACCCATCACGATCATGACCGCACATTGTTTACGGCATGCGCCACTAATGTAGAACTTACGCCCATTGATCACATACTCATCACCGTCACGTTCAATAATGGTTTGGATGTTAGTGGCGTCGCTCGAGGCCACTTCAGGCTCTGTCATGGCAAACGCAGAACGGATTTCACCAGCAAGCAATGGTTCTAACCATTGTTTCTTTTGCTGTTCGTTTCCGTATTTTGCGAGCACTTCCATGTTGCCGGTATCAGGTGCCGCGCAGTTAAATACCTCAGGTGCCCACAATACGCGGCCCATAATTTCAGCCAGTGGTGCATACTCTAAGTTGGTTAAACCGGCACTGTACTTGCCATAGGCCACGGGTAAAAAGAGATTCCATAAACCCTGAGCCTTGGCTTTAGCCTTTAGTTCTTGCATTAATGGTGGCGTTGACCATTTATCAAGCGCCGCTTGACGATGCATTTCTTGCTCAGCAGGGTAAACATGTTGATCCATAAAAGCGCTAACTTGTTCGATTAGCTTGCTGACTTTATCGCTATATTCAAAATCCATGGAATACTCCTAATATTAGCTTAATGACATTAATGATTTTTTGCTGAACGGCTGTATTTGTTCAATCAAATCTTGTTCAATTTTATTTACCCATTGCGGATCGACTAATAAGGCACGGCCGATGGCGACTAAATCAAACTCATCATTGTCTAATCGTTCAATTAAGGCGTCGATACCGGTTGGGTTCGATGCACCAGAGAGATCGGCATTACCTTCACCAATAAAGTCTGCGTCTAGGCCAACACTGCCAACCGTGATCACAGGTTTTTTGGTGAGCTTTTTAGTCCAACCGGCGAGGTTTAAATCAGAACCTTCAAACTCTGCTTGCCAGAAACGACGAGTACTGGCGTGGAAGATATCGGCACCAGCGTCACTCAGTAGCGTTAAGAATGTCTCTAATTGTTGTGGGGTGTCACATAACTTGGCGTTATAATCTTGTTGTTTCCATTGTGAGAATCTAAAGATAATCGTGAAATCTTTACCCACCGCTTCACGAATGGCTTCGATGATTTCAATCGCAAAACGGCAACGATTTTCTAGGCTACCGCCGTATTTGTCATCACGTTGATTAGTCCCTTCCCAGAAGAACTGATCGACTAGGTAACCATGAGCACCGTGAACCTCAATCGCATCAAAGCCAACATTTTTTGAATCCAACGCCGCTTGCGCAAACGAAGCGACAACATCATCGATATCTTGTTGAGTCATTGCTACGCCATTTGGCGCGCCGGGCTTAAATAAGCCTGAAGGGCTGTGTGCTGGAACTGTTTTATCTGGGCCGATACCTTCTTTACGGACGGCGCCGACATGCCATAGTTGTGGGGCTATTTTGCCACCTGCAGCATGTACTTCATCGACGACGTGTTTCCAGCCAGCGAGAGATTGTTGACCAAAAATGGCAGGAACATTCTCATAACCATTGGCGGCTTTGTGTGAAATAAAAGTTCCTTCGGTAATGATAAGACCAACGTTACCTTCGGCGCGGCGGCGGTAATAAGCCGCAACATCTTCGCTTGGGACATAGCCTGGCGAGAACGTACGAGTCATCGGTGCCATTACGGTTTTATTTTTTAGTTGTAAATTACCAAGCGTGAATGGCTTAAATAAGCTGTTAGTATTTTTTGTTGCAGTGGTCATATTAATTCCTGTCATAATAGTTAGTTACGCGATTAGCCGATTAAGAAACCGCCGTCGACATTGATTGCCGTACCGGTGGTGTAGCTTGCTGCGTCGGAGACTAAATAGAGTACGGTGCCAGCCATTTCATTGGGCTCGGCCACGCGTTTCATTGGCACGTGGGCCATGGCTTGTTTTAAGATTTCTGGGTTGTTCACTAGCGTTGAGGCAAACTTAGTATCAGTCGCGCCAGGCAGTAGGGCGTTAACACGGATATTGAATTGAGCACACTCTTTCGCAAATGCCTTCGTCATCGAGATAACTGCCGCCTTTGTGATCGAATAAATACCTTGGTAGTCACCAGGTATCACGCCATTGACTGATGCCACATTGACGATGGCACCGCCACCATTTTTACGCATCAGTTTGGCGCCGATACTAGACATAAAGAAATAGCCACGGATGTTAACGTCAACGGTTTTTTGGAAGGCGCTTAAATCAGTGTCTAGGATATGGCCAAAATATGGATTAGCCGCCGCGTTGTTGACTAAAATATCGAGTCGGCCATGTTGCTCGGTGATGGCCGCAAAGAGGCTTTCTATTTGATCCATTTCGCCAATGTGACAGGCCAATGCTTGGGCGCTGCCACCGTCTTTAATAATGTCATCGACTACGGCCTGACAGCCATCGACTTTACGACTTGAAACAATAACGTGTGCGCCGTGAGCGGCTAGTAGTTTGGCGGTATGTTCGCCGATACCGCGACTCGCGCCAGTGACTAACGCTACTTTTCCTGCTAAATCAAATAATGTGCTCATTTCAAATCCTTTAAAGTTATCTAAATGTGGTCCAGCGAGGTCCCGCCAGCGTTAAGTGGCTATAATTATTTATGTAATCAACCCCTAAGTCGTTCTCTGAAAACAGCAGTTTGCTCACCGATGTATTTCTTATCTGTTGATTGATCCGCAATATCTGTTGGTCATTAAGACCTAAAACATGGCCGATGATCACCGCTATCGGGCCACCAGAGGTGAAAATTGCGATATCTTGTGTCGGCAAGGAATGGAGTTCTTTGGCGCGACGAGATTGACTAATAACTTCATGTAATGCACCGACACAGCGTGCCTTAAACTGTGGCCAAGTCACCTTGTACGTTCCGTCATTGGCGACCCACTGATCAATCGCTAGTGAGAATTGATGTTGTATTTCACGATTAGAGGTTTTCTCACAGGCTAAAGATTCACTATTTTTTGCGAAATCTAACCAACTGTCATCGTATTGGCCGAGTATGTCGACGTGGTCAAATTCATTGAAACCTCGATGCATAATAGTTGGTGCCTGGGTTTGTTGATTGCCTAATAGAAAATGCTCTAATGTCTGGCCATGGCGGAGCAGATCACCACAATAAATTTGGTCAGGGGATTTATGATGTTGCCAGTGACGCCCTAAAATTTTTGATTGCTCAAAACCTACCTCTGATAATTGATCATAATCAGCTTTGCCGAAGGAGGCTTGGCCGTGACGTATTAAGTAGATTGTCGCCATGTTTGCGGCACCTTACGTTGAATGTTAAATAATCAATTGAGTTGACTATGCTATGTTCACTAGGTAAATTAAACAAATGAATAGTTCTAATGACATTCTATTCGTTGTGCGAATAGAGTGGTGCCAGTTGGAAATACAGAGGAAGTAATGAAGATTGATTTAAATTTATTTAATGTTTTTGAAGCGATTTATTGTGAAGGAAATATTACCAAGGCGGCAGCGGCGCTAAACTTGTCCCAGCCTGCAGTGAGTCATTCACTGAGTAAGTTGCGTGCCCATTTTGATGATCCGTTGTTTGTTCGCCAAGGTAATGAGATGCGGCCAACGCCTGTTGCTAATAACGTTATTGCCGATGTGCGTGAGGCGCTACATCAATTACAGGTTTGTTTGGTGCAGTCGCAACAATTTGAACCCAAAACATCCCGCAAGAGTTTTAAAGTCTCGTTGCACGGATCGCTTGAGGCGATTTTCCTGCCGGCCTTAATGCAACGGATAAAAAAAGATGCGCCGAAGGTACATTTGACCAGTAATCGACGAGTCCGTCGTAGTGAGTTAGAGATTAAATTAGCCAGCGGTGAGTTCGATCTGGCGATCGATACCCTGTTGCCAGTGAGCGAAAACATTAAGCACACACAGATTGAGTATGATGAATTAGTGGTGGTGGCACGCAATGATCACCCTGCGATTAATCACAACTTAGATTTAGAGACTTATTTAGCGTCGGAGCATGTATTAGTTTCGTCGCGATCTTCGGGGCCAGGATTAGAAGATTTCGAACTGGATAGACTTGGTTTTCATCGTAATGTGATGTTGCGTTGTCAGCATAACTTTGCGGCCAGCCGGGTGGTTGCTAGCAGCGATATGTTGTTAACGCTACCTAAAACCGCGGCACAAATTTATGGTGATATGCTCGATATTTCGATCTACCCGCTACCGGTAGATCTGCCGCCCATCGACATTCATTTGTACTGGCATGTCCATGTCGATATCGAACCTGCAAACAAATGGCTAAGGAATCAGATGATCGCGGCGGCGGCGGGAAACTAAAACAAACTAGTCCATAAATAAATTTAGTAGTTCGTTAAGAAAACGTTGGCCTAAAGGCGTAATATGCCAATGGGTCTCGGTTTGGGTGAGTAGTCCCTTGTTGAGTGCTTGCTCAATGGGTTGGCGAATAGTCGCTTCGCTCAGTCCGGTAAATTGAGCGAAATCTTCGCGAGGGCAGGGCTCTACTAACCTAAAACGATTCATAAAGAACTCGAGTGCCAAATCGTCTGGCTCTGCTGACCATTGCTCAAACACAAACTGATTATCACAGGCTAAATAACCTTTAGGATGCTTTATCTTACTCGCTCGCTCAATGGTATTAGTGCTCAATTGGGTGATCTTTGAATGAGCACCGCAGCCAATCCCTAAGTAATCACCGAATCGCCAGTAATTAAGGTTATGCCAACACTGTTTGTCAGGCTTGGCAAAGGCTGATATCTCATACTGAACGTAACCCGCCTGTGCTAACACTTCTCGACCGGCATCATAGATATCGGCAAGGATGTCATCATCGGGAATCGTCGGCGGTTTCGAGTGAAATTGGGTGTTTGGCTCGATGGTTAACTGATACCAACTCAAATGAGGCGGCGCCAATTTGATGGCCTGGCGAAGATCGCCTAAAGCATCTGTTACATTCTGCTTGGGTAGTGAATGCATTAAATCAATGTTGTATGAACGTAAACCCAACTGAGCCGCTTGTTTAGCGGCATTAATCGCTTCATCACAATCGTGGATCCGACCTAAGATAGTCAACTTATCCGGCTGAAATGATTGCACGCCAATTGAAATTCGATTGATCCCTGCCGCTTGAAACTTGGCAAAACGCCCACTTTCTACCGTGCCAGGGTTTGCTTCCATCGTCACTTCAATATCATCAGCGCAGTCAACCATCGTTTTGACGCCATCGAGTAAGCGTTTCATTTGTAATGGCTCTAATAGTGATGGCGTGCCACCACCAATGAAAATAGATTGTAGCGTCCGGCCCTGAACGCTAGCCAGATCATTAGCGAGATCTTGCAATAGTGCATCAACATAGGCCTGATGCGGAATATCATTCTTAAGGGCGTGAGAATTAAAGTCACAATAAGGACACTTTTGGACACACCATGGAATATGAATGTAAAGACTCAGGGGTGGCAAGGCCAGTGGTAATAATGCTTGATTCATCTACAGTGCTGCTTTCAATTGTGGTACGAGTGCTTGCAGTGCTTGACCACGATGGCTTAACCGATTTTTCTGCTCTTTGCTCAGTTCGGCGCTAGTACATTGGTGGCTAGGGACATTAAAGATCGGATCATAACCAAAACCTTGGCGGCCACTTTGTTCAAACGTTATTTCGCCATTCCAAAATCCTTGGCAAATGATTGGAGTAGGATCGTTCTCATGCGCTAGATACACTAATACACAGACAAAGCGCGCTTGGCGCTGGTGTTGTGGCACGTCTTTTAGCGTGACGAGTAATTTATCAATATTGGTTTGGTCGGTGGCTGCTTCACCGCTATAGCGCGCCGAATAAATGCCTGGTGCACCGCCAAGCGTCATGACTTCAAGCCCTGAATCATCGGCGATGGCGGGTAAACCGGTTAATTTGGCGGCATGGCGCGCCTTAATAATCGCATTTTCGACAAAGGTAGTGCCGGTTTCTGGCACATCAGGCACATTAAAATCACTCTGTGGCACGACATTGAGATTAAGAGGGGCAAGCATGCTAGCAAGTTCTTTAACTTTGCCCTGATTACCGGTGGCTAATACTATTTTTGTCATCAAGTTAAACCTAGAATTGTGGCCTAGTGACTGAGCCACTAGGTGAATAGAGAATGGATCGCGCTGTTTTAGTCGGCGTAAAATTTTTGCTTAAACGCTACTTTACTATTGAGCCCATGGCGATTAGATGCCGATACTTGAATCGTAAATTGTTCGTCATTTCGAAATGGCAGTTCGGCAATATAATAAATAGCATCACCTTCAATCACTTCTTTAAACGTCAACTGGCGAGTATTACCGGTGAGGTTGACCGCTTTACCTGTGATATTCGCTTTAACCGCTGGGTTACCGTCGAGCAAGGTATCTAGTATTGAAATGTTAACAAACGCATTATAACGAGAGCGTTTAATCTGGTAAGTCTTTGCAATCTTTGGCGTTAGAAAAGTACTTGAAAGCGCCATGTAATGCACTTGATAACGTCCTGATTGTTCAAACTGACCACCTTGAGCGGCTTGGCTTTGTGGGGCAGTTAATGACATCAGAATAAGGGATATACAAAGAAGAAGTGAACGCATAATAATAGTCCTTAGTGGTTTCATCTTAGGGTCTGTTGACCTTTGTAGCTTATTTTTGCAGCGAGTTGTTTGGATTTTGTACAAGGCAGAGCCTATGTGGTGTAGCTGGCTACACGAATAGGCGATAACGCCGTAGAAATTTCAAACAAACGCTGCCCGAAGGGTTCAACTAGAGGCGACCTGCGCAGCGTTATTCGTCTTTCACTTGGAATAACCAGGCCACAATCCTCATGCCTTGCGCTGAACACCTCTAGTTGAACAAAATTCAAGCGCAAAAGATAAACAGACCCTATTATATCGTTAAATACAACATTAATCTGCTAGTGGTGTAATTTATTGCGTGTGGCATCAAGACAAGAGATTGCGCTCTTGCCTTGAGTCATTGGTATTACGGCAGGATGCGCCAGATATCGCCAAGAATATCGTGCATGAGCAAGTTAAGGAAATTTAGGCCAAGGAATACTACAATCATCGACAAATCGAGTCCACCCATGGCCGGTAACATACGGCGAATCGGTGCTAAAAACGGTTCGGTTAATTGTGCCATGACATATTCAACGGGATGTCCGCCTTGGCTAACCCAGCTTAAGATGGCGCGAATAATTAAGATGAAAAACAGTAAGAAACCAGTTTTCTTTACCAGCAGTAGGGCACTTAAGATGACTATACTAACAGGATCCATAGTGCCACCGAGTAGTAGCGTCTTAGCAACAAAAGAGCCACAAGCAACAATGAACGCCAATACGACACCTGCCATATCAATTCCCAAAAATCCGGGAATAACGCGGCGCATTGGCGCTAAAATTGGGTTAGTGACTTTAACGATGAATTGACTCATCGGATTATAAAAATCTGCTTTGGCTAGTTGTAACCATACGCGTAAGATGACTATCATCAAATAGAGGTTAAATACGGTGTCGATTAAAAACATCATTGAATTCATGAGTAGCTATATCCTTAAAATTGTTTTGCCATTTCTTGCGCGCGATTGACGGCATTATTCATTGCATCGTCGATAGCGTTATCGAGATCGTGGGTTTTAAATGTTTCGATAGCGGCGTGAGTTGCGCCCCCTTTAGAGGTGACTTGCTTACGTAGTTCCGAAAGCTCAAGGTGATTATTGTGCCTAACCATTTGCGCCGCCCCTAAGGCTGATTGCTGGATTAGCAAGCGCGCTTCTTCGCCACTTAAGCCCATCTTTATCGCACTTTGTTGCATATATTCCATGAATAAGAAGAAATAGGCTGGCGAACTTCCGCTACACGCGATAACAGTATCAATATGGGCTTCGTCTTCAACCCACAATATTTCGCCAACCGCGCTTAGTATTTCACTACTTATTGCTTTGTCTTGCTCGTTAATGGTCGATGGTGCATAAAGTCCGGTCATCCCTAGACCCAATAATGATGGTGTGTTCGGCATACAACGAACGAGGCGAATATCTTGACCAAAATAGTCGCTATAACGGCGACTTTCTATCCCTGCCGCAACGGTAATGAATAACTTTTGCGCCAAGGTCTCGCAGTTAACGGCTTGGCAAACCTGTTCCATGAGTTGCGGTTTTACGGCTAAAACGACAACATCAGCCCAAGCAATCGCCTGATCATTATCTGTCGTTGTTGCGATCCCAAACTCGCTTGCAAGTTGGTCTAGCTTACCCTGACTACGATTGGTTGCCATGATCAGTGAGCTTGGATAATGCTTCGCAATTAATCCGTTCATGATGCTACGTGACATGTTACCAGCACCGATAAAGGCTATTTTCTTATGTTCCATGGTTATACTTCACTATTGTTAGGTTGTTTGGGGGCACGTTGACCAAAGATGGCACTGCCAATACGGACCATGGTCGAGCCATGCCCAATGGCGCTATCGAGATCGCCACTCATGCCCATCGATAATGTATCGACGCTAGAGTAGGTCTGCTTTAACGTTATAAATAATTGGTTCATCTGCTCAAATTGGCTATCGACAATCGTAATATTTTCGCTCGGCTCACCAATCGCCATTAAACCGCGTAAAACTAAATTGTCTAATGAATTAATCAGTTGTGCAAGTGATAATACTTGATCAGTTGTAACACCCGATTTCGTCTCTTCGCCGCTAATATTTACTTGAATACAAACATTTAGTGGGTCTTTGCCAATAGGTCGTTGTTGATTAAGTCGCTTAGCGATTTTTTCACGGTCGATAGTATGAACCCAATCGAAACTCTCACTGACTAATTTAGTTTTATTGGATTGCAATGGCCCAATAAAATGCCAAGTTAGTGAGGGATCTGCGAAGTGTTGTACTTTATCTACGCCTTCTTGAACATAGTTTTCACCAAAATGAGTCTGGCCTGCGGCGATAGCCTGTTCGATATCGCTGGTTGGCTTGGTCTTACTAACGGCCAGTAATTGTACGCTATGTTGCTGACGTTGATATTTTTTTTCGCAAGATTGTATGGTGTTAATTGCTGATTTCAGTCGTTCTGTTATGGTAGTCATAGTCATTTAATTAATTTGAGTTGAAAGTATTATGGATATTACTGAGTTACTGGCCTTTAGTGTAAAGCATGGTGCATCAGATTTGCATCTTTCTGCAGGCGTTCCCCCGATGATCCGTGTTGACGGTGAAGTTAGAAAGCTGAATGTACCGGCATTAGAACACAAAGAAGTGCATAGCTTAGTCTACGACATTATGGATGATAAGCAGCGTAAAGACTACGAAGAACATCTAGAATGTGATTTTTCTTTTGAAGTGCCTGATATGGCGCGTTTCAGGGTCAATGCCTTTGTCCAAAATCGCGGTGCTGGTGCGGTATTTAGAACAATCCCGAGTGAAGTGTTAACGATGGAACAGCTTGGCTGTCCGCCAATATTTAAAAAGATAGCTGAGAAACCTCGTGGCTTGGTACTTGTGACTGGACCCACTGGTTCGGGTAAATCAACGACGCTAGCGGCGATGGTAGATTACATCAATGAAACTCGTCGTGAGCATATCTTAACCATAGAGGACCCAATTGAGTTTGTTCATAAAAATAAACAATGTTTGGTTAACCAACGTGAAGTTCATCGTGATACCCATGGTTTTGAAAATGCATTACGTAGCGCATTGCGTGAAGATCCCGATATTATCCTCGTCGGTGAGATGCGTGATTTAGAAACTATTCGCTTGGCGTTAACGGCCGCTGAAACAGGTCACTTGGTGTTTGGTACGTTGCATACGACCTCAGCATCCAAAACAGTCGATCGTATTGTTGACGTATTCCCTGCATCGGAAAAAGATATGGTAAGAACGATGTTATCGGAATCTCTTGAAGCTGTAATTTCTCAAACTCTTGTGAAGAGAGTTGGCGGCGGGCGAGTGGCGGCACATGAGATAATGGTTGGCACACCTGCCATTCGTAACTTAATCCGTGAAGCAAAAGTTGCACAGATGTATTCAGCGATTCAAACTGGGATGTCATTTGGGATGCAAACCCTTGACCAAGCGCTTGGTAACTTGGTAAACACTGGTGATATCACCCGTGAAGATGCAATACTCAAAGGCTCTGGCAAGATGAGCATATAGGTTCACTATGAAAATTATACCGCTATTAAAAATTCTGCAAAAAGAGCAAGGCTCAGATTTATTTATCTCAGCCAATGCCAAGCCTAGTATTAAAGCGCATGGTGAAATCACGCCTATTGCTGATGATGCGTTGACTGAAGAAGAAAGCTTAGACCTCGTCATTGGTGCGATGAATGAGCGACAGCGTAAAGAGTTTGAAGAGACTCGCGAATGTAATTATGCGTTGGCACTCGATGATATTGGGCGCTTTCGTGTTAGTGCATTTTGGCAGCGCGGTATGGCTGGTTTAGTCGCTCGCCGTATTGAGACTGATATCCCTGATATGGACGATCTTAACCTGCCGCCGGTACTTAAAGATGTCATCATGAGTAAACGTGGTTTGGTGATAATGGTTGGTGCAACCGGTACCGGTAAATCTACATCATTGGCGGCGATGATTGGGTATCGTAATCGTAATTCAAAAGGGCATATTCTGACGGTAGAAGACCCGATTGAATTTGTCCATGAGCACCGTAGAAGCATTGTTAACCAGCGAGAAGTTGGGGTCGATACCGAGTCTTTTGAAGCAGGATTGAAATCAGCATTACGTCAAGCGCCTGATGTCGTATTACTCGGAGAGATCCGATCGCGAGAAACGATGGAATATGCGTTAACGTTTGCCGAAACTGGTCATCTATGTGTTGCAACGCTTCATGCTAATAATGCTAACCAAGCATTAGAACGTATTATGCATTTGGTGCCAAAAGAAAAGCATGAACAGCTTTTGTTCGATCTCTCTCTCAACTTGCGTGGCATTGTAGCCCAGCAATTGGTGCCGACTAAAAATGGTAAAGGTCGCCGTGCGGCCATCGAGATCCTACTTAATAGTTCAAGGGTATCGGACTTGATTTCCAAAGGGGAATTGCATTCATTAAAGAGCACCATGGCAAAGTCTAATGAAGTAGGGATGAAAACGTTCGATCAGGCGTTATTTGATTTATTCCAAGCGCAAGAGATTAGTTATGCCGATGCATTGCATCATGCTGATTCACCAAATGACTTACGCTTGATGATTAAACTCAAAGGTGGCCAAGATATTAGCGCTGGCGTCTTAAACGACGTGACCCTTGATTTGGATTAGTCGTTACTACTGATAATTAATGCAAAGGTTCAGTCACTACTGAACCTTTGCATATTACTCAAGGTTTTGTTCAAACCAACTTTCTAAAATTAACACGGCAGAAACACTGTCAATCTTACCTTTGGTTAGTTTTTTATACCCACCTAATTCAAATAAACGCTCTTTGGCAGCGACGGTGGTTAATCGTTCATCATGCCCTTGAGTCGCAATTTTAAAACGACTATGAATTTGGCGGGAAAATTTACGTGCACGCGCCGTGATTGGCTGTTCGGTACCATCCATATTAGTTGGGAAGCCGACAATAACTTGCTGGGGCTGCCATTCGTTAAATAGTGCCTCCAGGGTTTGCCAACTAGGAATGCCATTAGTCGCTTTTATCGCACTTAATGGGCTCGCTGTGCCAGTGATACGTTGGCCGACTGCAACGCCAATACTCTTTACGCCATAATCAAAGGCGATTATACAACTCATAATAATTCTCTTGTCAGATAAGCCGTGCTTACGCTGTAATGTTGGTTTTATTCAGCTTGATTTAGCCATGACCTGGTTGTGATGTTAATTGCCACATGTCAAATCCGAGCTCTTGTGTCGCTCGCTGCCACCGTTCTTCGACCGGGGTCTCAAATATAATGAGTGGATTAGCCTCAAGCGTAAGCCATGAGTTTTCAACAAGTTCTTGCTCTAATTGGCCCGCAGACCAACCTGAGTAGCCTAAAGACACTAAATAAGATTCCGGCGCTTGTGTCGTGCCAAGTACCTTTAAGATATCTCTTGATGTCGTGAGCATAATTTCTGGAGCTAATAACGCGCTACTGGTCCATGGTATTTGTGGTGAATGTAAAATAAAACCACGTTCCTGAGTCATAGGTCCACCGTTAAACACTTGAGTATTTAAGGTTTTCGCGCTTGTTTCATTGGCGACCTCAAGCTTACTTAGCAGCTGTTTAACACTAAGCTGGGTGATTGGCTGATTAATGATTATCCCCATTGCACCCTCATCATCATGCTCACAAATATAAACGACACTGCGCTTAAAATAAGGATCATCGAGACTTGGCATTGCAACAAGAAAATGATTTTTCAGACTATCCATTTAACGCACTCCATTTTACATACTGCTCCTGCATTTAACCGCCAGATAATTTGACGGTATAGCCTTTTTTCTCTAGAAAGGTCTTGATAACGTCACGCTGGTCACCTTGAATTTCAATAATGCCATCTTTAACCGCTCCACCGCAACCGCAAAGTTTCTTGAGATCTTTACCTAGTGCTTTTATCGTTTTTGCGTCTTCGATTAAGCCATTTACCGTGATCACACCTTTGCCTTTTCGGCCTTTGGTTTCTCGTTTTAGGCGGACAATACCGTCACCGTCAGGCAATTGCTCATCGGCTTGTTCAGGCAGGATTCTACCGCTGTCGGTCGAGAAAACTAATACCGAGTCATTATTATTCATATTTCAACTGTCCTAAATACTAAGGTTAAGGGTATTTTAACAGAGCTTTTGGCTTACATAAATTTATTTGCCTGATAGAATGGTCAAAGTTGGCGTCTTTGAGGGAACATTATGAAATGGTTTAGTATGATCCTTGTTGTATTGTTGGTGTTATTACAGCAGCGATTGTGGGCTGGTAAAAATAGTTGGCCTGATTATTTACAATTAAAACAAGATATTGTGGTACAAATGTCAGCGAATCAACTATTGGCCGATAAGAATCAATTACAGTATAAAGAGATTATTGATTTAAAAAATGGATTAGATGCCATCGAAGAACGTGCCCGAAATCAATTAGGTTTAATTAAAAGTGATGAAGTTTTTTATCGTTTTGTTGAATAAGATAATTCTAAGCTATTAGATAAGAAAGAGAGTCCATTGCCTACACATCCTTTATATGCTGTTGTTCCTGCTGCCGGTATCGGTACTCGCATGGAAAGTGAAATACCTAAGCAGTATCTAACGATCAATAATTTCCCCATTATTCATTATTCACTTACCACATTAATTGAGCATCCTGAGATTGAAAAAATTGTGGTGGTTCTACACCCTCAAGACCATTGGTTCAGTGAGCTATTAATAGCAAATCATCCAAAAGTTAAAGTGGTGATTGGCGGTGGTGAACGCGCAGATTCAGTACTTAATGGCATTAATGCGTTGCCCGAACAAGGCCGTGTCTTAGTCCATGATGCCGCTCGTCCTTGTTTAACTCGTGACGATTTAGTAAAACTTATCGCCGCTTGGAAACCTCAACATGGCGCTATTTTAGCTAATGAAGTGCGTGATACGATGAAGCGTGGTGCCTTGGATCGTACTATTGTCGAAACTGTGCCGCGTGAGCAGTTATATCATGCACTGACACCACAATTATTTGAGCTTGGATTGCTTAGGGAAACCCTAACTGCTGCATTAGCGCAACACCAAGTGATAACCGATGAAGCGTCTGCGATGGAATGGGCGTCTCATCCCGTGCAACTGGTGATTGGCCGTAGCGATAATATAAAAGTAACGCGTCCTGAAGATTTACAGTTAGCTCAATTATTTTTAACTCAACAAGGCCGGATAGGCCAAGGGGAAGTGTGATGCGTATTGGTCACGGATTTGATGTACATAAATTTGGTGGTCAAGGCCCCGTTATTATTGCCGGCGTCGCTATTGAACACGATGTTGGCTTAATTGCGCATTCCGATGGTGATGTCGCCTTGCATGCATTGTGCGATGCATTACTTGGAGCCTGTGCGATGGGAGATATAGGTCATCACTTTCCTGATACCGATGACCAGTTTAGTGGCGTAGATTCCCGCATCTTATTACGCCATGTCTGGGGCCTAATAAAAGATAAAGGTTTTGCAATTGGTAACCTCGATCTGACCATTATTGCTCAAGCTCCAAAGATGGCGCCGCATATCGGTACAATGCGCGCATTAATCGCGGCTGATTTATGCTGCGACATATCGCAAGTTAATGTTAAAGCGACCACCACCGAAAAGCTTGGATATGTCGGACGCCAGGAAGGGATCTCTAGCCACGCAGTGGTATTGCTTGTCAAAAAGGAGGATCTATAAGTGTCTCTTCCACAATGGCAGTATTTACATGGCGAGCCGAGCCAACAGGGGATTATAAAATCTCAACTCAGTGATTTTTGTGTCACGGAAGAGCTTGGTTATGACGTCGACGGTGAAGGTGAACATCTATTTTTATTGATTGAAAAACGAGAATTAAATACCACCGCTGTCGCAAAAATGATCGCAATTTGGGCAAATGTAGCGGTGCGAGATGTAAGTTATGCTGGTCTTAAGGACCGTCACGGTATTACCAAGCAAACATTTAGCGTTCAGTTACCAGGTAAAGAGTCGCCCGAAATTTCATTGCTGGAAACTGATTTACTCACTGTTATATCAGCTAAGCGTAATAGTAAAAAACTTCGACGAGGTGCACTCAAAGGCAATCGATTTGAATTACTGATCCGTGGATTAGTCAGCGATACGACGTTAATTTCACGGCTAGAAGTGATTGCTAAAGAAGGTGTTCCTAATTATTTTGGTACACAACGTTTCGGTCGTAATGGTCAAAATATTGCGGCTGCTAAAGAGCTATTTGATGGTAACAAAGTTAAAAATCGTGATTTACGCTCGATCTATTTATCGGCGGCTCGCTCACTGATATTCAATGATGTTGTCAGTGAACGTATTGCACAGGGCAAACATTTAGCGCCTATTAACGGCGATGCGTTTATGCTGTGCGGCAGTAAGGCTGGGTTTACTCCGCCTGAAATTGATGATGAGATCATAACCCGGTTTGCTAATAAAGATATTGAATTAAGTGCGCCATTAGCCGGTAAAGGAATTAAGGTTCACAGCGATGCTTTAGCGTTTGAAAATGAAGTGCTTAGTAAACATCAAAGCTTTATTAACGGCCTGATTAAACATGGTTTAAAACATGAGCGACGTGGGTTATTATTGCAGCCAATTAATATGCAATGGCAATTTTCTCCGGTGGGGTTAGCGCTGTCATTTACTTTGCCTGCAGGTAGCTATGCAACGAGCGTAATGCGTGAAATAGCCAATGTTAGTGAAGACAATAAAGGAAGATAAGTGAACATACTGATTAGTAATGATGATGGTGTGCATGCAGAAGGGATTGCGCAATTATACAATTCGCTTCAAAGTGTCGGCAATAAATTAACAGTGGTTGCGCCGGATCGTAATTGCAGCGCTGCGAGTAGCTCACTCACGTTGCAAAACCCATTACGAACTACGACGCTCGAGAATGGATTTATTTCGGTTAATGGCACGCCAACAGATTGTGTTCACTTGGCGATTAATATGTTGCTGGATGACGATCCTCAGCTAGTGGTTACTGGTATCAATGCCGGGGCAAACCTTGGTGATGATGTTATATATTCTGGTACCGTTGCAGCCGCAATGGAAGGGCGTTATATGGGATTGCCTTCTGTCGCTTTATCATTAGCGGGTAAAGCACTCAAGCATTATAGCAGCGCCGGATATTTTGCCCATAAGATAGTATCTCATCTAAAGGAATGTCCGTTACCAGCCAATCAGATACTCAATGTTAATATTCCTGACCTGCCACTTGATGAGATCAAGGGCATCAAAGTGACACGATTAGGAGCAAGGCATCGTGCAACCACAATGGTGAAAACTCAAGATCCGGGAGGTCGAGATATTTATTGGGTGGGCCCTTTAGCGAAAGAAGATGATGCTGGGGAAGGCACTGACTTTCATGCGATCAGTAATGGCTATGTTTCGATTACACCGATCACCGTTGATTTAACCGCGCATCATCGACTAGAGACACTAAGTAAATGGGCGCATAAGCTATGACGATTAATACGATAACGTTAAATGGCCAACGCTTGGCTAAGCGATTAATTGATGAAGGGATTTCAGATCAAAAGGTGCTCAATGCTATTGCATCTACGCCACGTCAATTATTTATCGACCAAGCACTAGAATATAAAGCTTACGAAAATACCGCATTACCAATTGGTCATGGCCAAACTATTTCGCAACCGTACATTGTCGCAAAAATGACCCAAGTATTGTTAGCACAAGGACCAATAAGTAATGTGTTAGAGATTGGCACGGGGTCTGGTTATCAATGCGCGATATTAGCGCAGCTTATCGACAATGTGTACACTGTTGAACGTATAAAGGCGCTGCAGCGTCAGGCTAAACGACGCTTACGCTTGATGGATCTGCACAATGTTGCGATGAAACACGGCGATGGTTGGCAAGGTTGGCAAGCCAAAGCGCCGTTTGATGCCATTATGGTGACGGCGGCACCTGAAGAGGTACCTACTGAGTTACTGATGCAACTTAAAGATGGTGGACACATGATTATCCCTGTTGGCGGTAAAGAACAAGTGTTGTTGTTGATCACTAGGCAAGGTGAACGCTTTGTTAAGCAAACCATTGAAGCCGTAAAATTTGTGCCGCTATTGGCTGGAGAACTTTGTTGAAAATATTTACCCCGTTGTATGACTGGGCGATGCGCGTCGCTAGACATAAATTTGCCGCTTATTATCTCGGTATGATGAGCTTTGCAGAATCTGTATTTTTTCCTGTCCCAGTGGATGTCATGCTAGCGCCAATGTCGTTAGCGAAGCCAGATCGTGCTTGGTACTATGCTCTCAATGCGACGATATTCTCAGTGCTCGGTGGTGCTGTCGGTTATTATCTCGGTTATGCGATGTATGACAGTGTTGTTGTGCCGTTGATTGAATCGGTTGGCTATCAGAATAAGTTGGACACTGCCCATACCTGGTTTGATGATTATGGTATCTGGGTGATATTTGTTGCCAGTTTTACCCCTATCCCATATAAAGTATTTACCATTACAGCTGGCACCATGGGCATGCTATTTTTGCCTTTTATGATCGTTTCATTGATCGGCCGAGGTCTTCGCTTCTTCTTGGTCGCCGGTCTAATGAAGTGGGGCGGCAGCGCCATGGAATCTAAATTACGCCAATGGGTGGATGCCCTTGGCTGGGCCGTGGTCGTTATCATTATCGCCTTAATTGTTATGTTTAAGTAATCAACAATGACTAAGCATGGATGGCTCAATCTCTTAAAAATATCGCTAATAGTCGGTTTTTTGACAGGTTGTGCCACTCCGACAGGACCTGCTCCAGTCTCCTCAATATCTGCGGCGTCAAAAAAATATGACCGGCCAATCATCAGCGGTGCACATTATATAGTGAAGCGTGGGGACACCTTGTTTTCTATCGCTTTTGCGGCTGGAATGTCCCATAAGTCATTGGCTATAAATAACAAAATACCAAAACCATATACCATCTATCCCGGGATGAAATTAACCTTATCAAAAAATAAGCCACCTATTAAGGTAGTCAAGAAAACTCCAGTGTCAAAAAAATGGCATAAAAAGCTTGATAGTCAAAAAAAACCCACGTATTCTAAACCTGTCACTAAGCCAAAGCGCTCCACCAAGAAACCACGTAGTACCACTAAACGAGTTTCTTTAAGCAGTGGGAAAGCTCAAAAAATCTCAAAATGGATTTGGCCAGCAAAAGGGCGCGTAGTATCGGTGTACTCTGCATCATCGCAGGGAAATAAAGGGATAGATATAGCTGGATTGAATGGGAGTAACATTGTTGCTTCCGCCGCAGGCAAAGTGGTTTATGCAGGCAGCGCACTGAAAGGTTATGGTAATTTAATAATAATTAAACATAACGATGATTTCTTAAGTGCTTATGCTCACAACAAGACACTTTTTGTCAAGGAAAAGCAGCAGATTAGGCAAGGTCAGTTGATTGCTAAAATGGGTAAAACAGAGTCAAAAACTGTGCAACTTCATTTTGAAATCCGCTTCCGAGGGAAATCTGTTAATCCAGTAAATTATCTTCCTAAACGATAACTAACTCTAAAGGAATTAATCGCAGTTCACTGTCGATTATTAAGGAAGAAATTATGGGACGCAAAGCTACTGCCTCAAATCAAATCAATTCAACCGTCGCTGATTCTGATAAATCGTCAAGTCTCGATGCCACTCAAATTTACTTAAGTGAAATCGGCTTTTCACCGCTACTTACAGCAGAAGAGGAAGTGTATTATTCACGCCTTGCTTTACGCGGTGATATGGCTGCTCGTCGTAGAATGATCGAAAGTAATCTGCGTTTGGTGGTTAAAATATCGCGCCGTTATCTTAATCGTGGGTTAGCGCTGCTAGACCTGATTGAAGAAGGCAATCTCGGATTAATTCGTGCCGTCGAGAAGTTTGATCCTGAACGTGGCTTTAGATTTTCGACTTACGCTACTTGGTGGATTAGACAAACGATTGAGCGTGCAATCATGAATCAGACACGTACTATCCGCCTGCCAATACATGTGGTTAAAGAGTTAAATATTTACCTTCGTGCTGCCCGTGAACTTGCTCAAGAGCTTGACCATGAACCTACAGCAGAAGATATTGCGCACAAGCTGGACAAGCCTGTATCTGATGTCAGTAAAATATTAAAGCTTAATGATAAAGTGAGTTCGGTTGATAACCCAATGAGCGGCACCAACGAGAAAGGATTGTTGGAAGTTATTGCAGCGGGTGACCATTACGCCCCCGAAGTTACTAATATGAATGATGATATTAATAACAGTCTTATCCGCTGGCTCAATGAGCTTAATACTAAGCAACGTGAAGTCTTAGCGCGTCGTTTCGGGCTATTAGGCCATGAGCCTTCAACGCTTGAAGTGGTTGGCCGTGAAATTGGTTTAACCCGTGAACGTGTTCGTCAAATTCAAGTGGAAGCACTTAAACGGATGCAGGATATTTTGAAAAGCCAAGGCCTTTCAATTGAGACATTGTTTCCAGCAGGGCACTAAAATACCCCTAGCAGTATTAGGACCTTAAAGTCCTAATACTGCTCACTAGAGGTTTTTTATAATATAAAGCGCGGATACTTCCCGCCATTTATCGCCTTAAATTTTAAATTAACCAATGAAAAAATCAGGGAGGATTTTTGATTCACGCTATCCCTGCGTTCACCCCTTCGGGGCCAGCAGAGCTGTTAAAATTTATTCCCGATAAATTTTTAGTATTTGCCGCAGGTGACTGCATGGATGCAGGAATTAGAGCAACGCATTTATCCAAGGATGGATATATTAGGGCAATGCCGGGAGCTGATTGCCGAGGAGCAGTTGCCGAGATGCGGATCAAATACGGTATTGAATAGTTAATTTATCATTTAAGAGCAGCGATAAATTTTCGGGTCGCCTTTGCAAATAACATCCCTGTTATTTGTCCTGCGGACCAGCTAAAGCTGTCTTAAAATTTTCCAGAAAATTTAATCTTTTGGATACTTTTTCTTTAAGACGCACAAATTGGTCGGGAACCAATTTGAACAGCCGCAGGCTGGCCCGTAGGGTGAAATACACGGACGTATTTGATAAAGAAAAGTATCTGGTGTGCTTACGCTATAGCCAATTCAAAAGCAAACATTCAATAGCACATCAAAACATGCGCTAAGGCTTAAATTTTCTCTTAACTGATTGGCATTACCTTACGGTCTTTTTTTTATGAGTGGTATAAGCCCGCTAAACCAACTTCTTCTTCAGTGAGTATATAAGCTCCAATGCCTGTTTAGGGCTTAAATCATCAGGATCTAACGCCTTCAATTGCTCGATAGTCGCTTCATTAGGTGAATGCTCAATGATCGTTGGTAAAGGTGTTGGGTTATCTGATTGGTGTTGCCCCATGATCTCTAGCTCAGCAAGTTTGGCTTTGGCAATGCGGGTTACGATATCTGGTATTCCTGCTAGTTGAGCCACCTGAATACCATAACTCTTATTGGCAGCACCATCTTCAACATGATGTAAAAAAGCGATAGTGTCATCGTGTTCAATGGCATCAAGATGAACATTCGCAACATGTGATAATTGTTCTGATAGCTGGGTCAGTTCAAAGTAATGCGTTGCAAAGAGCGTAAGAGACAGTGACTTTGTCGCGAGATAATGAGCACTTGCCCAGGCTAAGGATAGACCGTCAAATGTACTGGTACCACGACCGATTTCATCCATCAATACCAAGCTATTAGCCGTTGCGTTATGCAGGATATTTGCTGTTTCCGTCATTTCAACCATAAAGGTCGAGCGACCACTGGCCAGATCATCGGAAGCGCCGATACGGGTAAATATTCTATCGATATTACCAATGTGCGCCCGCTGTGCCGGTACGTAGCTGCCGATATGGGCCATCAAACAGATAAGTGCTGTTTGTCGCATATAGGTCGACTTACCGCCCATGTTCGGGCCAGTAATGACGAGCATTTGACGCTTCTCGGTTAGGCTGACTGGGTTGGCGATAAACGGATCAGACATGACTTGCTCAACCACTGGATGTCGTGCTTCTTCAAGCTCGATCCCGATGCCTTGATGAAAGCTTGGCGGGTTAAAGTTGTAGTCCTCGGCACATTGCGCGAAATTACTCAGTACATCCAATTGCGCTAACGCACTACTACTGCGTTGTAATAACGCAAGCTGTGGCATCAGTAATTCGAATAATTGTTCATAAAGCTGTTTTTCGAGTGCGAGTGCTTTACCTTGGCTAGAAAGCACTTTGTCTTCATGCTCTTTTAGCTCAGGTATTATAAATCGCTCATTATTCTTCAGCGTTTGACGTCTTACGTAGCTGTCCGGGGCTTGGTCCGCTTGGCCTTTACTTATCTCGATGTAATAACCATGAACTCGGTTGTAACCCACTTTAAGTGATGACAGCCCTGTTGTTTCACGCTCACGAATTTCCAACTGTTCTAGATAATCAGTGGCCCCTTTACTGAGCTCACGCCATTGATCTAACTCGGCGTTATATCCAGGAGCGATAACGCCTCCGTCACGAATTAGTGTTGGTGGATTATCAACAACAGCATCAGTCAGTAATTGCGCTAACTCTGGAAATGTTGAGACTTCTTGCGCTAGTTGCATTAAGCGTTCGCATTGCTGGTTTTCTTCTAACAACTTTTGGCAGCTTGGCAGCAACGCTAAGGTATTGCGTAATTTAGCAAAGTCACGGGGCCGTGCAGATCGTAACGCAATACGACCTAAAACCCGCTCTATATCTCCTACTGACTTTAGGAGGTCATTTAGCGGCTCAATATTTTGTTGTTCAATAAATGAGGCGATGGTCTTGTGGCGCTGGCTAATTAAGTGATGATCTCGTGACGGTTGATGG
>Ga0209395_1001728_pt1 | contig 30127 bp, 30 predicted proteins | sample GOMGulsemesocosm_3_FD_184635 | JGI IMG/M metagenome (GOLD analysis project Ga0209395, IMG submission 184635) | Methane-oxidizing microbial communities from mesocosms in the Gulf of Mexico - GOM9D Gulf of Mexico (SPAdes) (version 2) | ecosystem: Environmental > Aquatic > Marine > Cold seeps... | reverse complement strand
TATTGAGCAGGTTGAAATTCACATTCCCGATGTTATTTTAATGGATTTAAACCTTGGCGAAGGCATGAATGGCATCGAGGCGACACGTAAAATAAAAGAGATTAGTCCTCAATCTAAAGTCATTGTACTAACGTCCTTTCATAGTGATGAATATATTTTCCCCGCTATAAAGTCAGGAGCTCTATCTTACTTATTAAAAGATATTGAGCCAATAGAACTCGCCGATGCAATAAGAAAAGCGATGTCAGGTCAAGCGGTGTTAGCCCCCGCTGTAGCGCAAAGAATTGTCGAAGAAATGCAACCGACAAACACAGAAACTATCCCAAGTCATTCTCAATTGAGCGTCCGAGAATTGGAGATATTGAAACTGATTGCACAAGGCCTAAACAATCAAGAAATTGCAGACGCTTTACACATTGCGATTAAAACGGTGCGTTGTCATGTGAGTAATATTTTAAGTAAATTACACTTGCGAGATAGAACACAGGCGGCAATTCATGCGTGGAAAAAGGGAGTCATGGGCCAGTAACAATTTGAGCTCTGGAGAGCATATATATAATTACCGTCATTGTAGTGGGACATATTTGCCCCACCGCTGACCTAACACTCTATTGAGTTATCACTTCATACAACAAGACGGCAATTGCACCTAATTGTAAAACATAGGTGATGATGGCTGAGGTTCTTCGAATAAGATATGCTTTTCCAATAACACCATAGGCATGTAACAGTCTCGATGCAGAAAATAATACAACCAAAATCGACAAGATCACGTCTGAAGTGGACAACAATGAAAGGCTTAATATCAATAGTGCATAAATTGGCACCTGTTCATAACAATTACCATGGGCCCTAATGGCTAATTTAAGATCACTGTGACCAGCATCTCCATAACTCACCCTGTATTTAAGCCTGACTCTTGAAACATTCACTGCCAATGCGAATAATATAACAGCGTTAACTAATACAAAAATGGAAAACCACAAATAATCACTCATTGAACTTATCTCCTAAAAAGGCCGAGGTAAATTTACCGACAGCCGAACGAGGCTGTCGAATTAATCATGTCAGCCAATCATTTAAAGCTGTAGGACATTAATTTAATTATATTTTTATTTCAATCATTTACAGTAAAAATATAGAATTAATAACGCAGCCAATGTCGACAATTAATATGCTCATTAACCTTCCGGAAATGTTATTAAAACCACACATCCAAGTTTTGACTGTGGTATATGGGCTGAGCCAAGAGGGTTATGTATAAAGCTTCCCTCTTTATGATCATCTCTCCCATCATTGAAAACACCTGAAATAACGTATATCTGCTCAGCTCCTGACTGGTGAAGATCTATTCCAGGATATTTAGCACCAGGTTTAAACTCAAATACGACTGCTTTTTTACCGGCTTCTCCTTTCCAAACTTCACGCTCAAATATGTTGGGAGCAACTTCTTTACTGCTAACATCTTTCCAGTTGGTCGATGTGATGCCATTAAAATTAACGTCTAAGGCCATTTAATTCTCCAATATGTAATAATATACTTTGCGCGTATAATACTTTCACACAATAAAAACTTGGCAAAAGTTAATGAGTATTAAAGATTTTAATTTTTCACAAATGGTATGTTTTTCACTGTATTCATCTTCAAATGCCATGATCAGAAAATATAGACCTCAACTCGATGAGTTTGATTTAACCTACCCACAGCTCTTAGTGATGATGAGTTTATGGAATGATGACTCTGTAAACATTAAAGAGCTGACTGAACAAACGCTGTTAGATGCTGGTACGTTAACTCAGATCCTTAAGCGACTTGAGGCTAAAGACTTCATCAAGAGAAAAAAGTCACCTATCGATGAAAGAGCAAAAATCATTGCACTTACTGAATCGGGGCGCTTATTAAAGGATCGAACTTCACATATTTTTGAGCAGATGGAATGTAAAGTAAAACTAACCGCACAAGAGCAAACACAAATTACAACGATCTGTAATAAAATAATCTCTAGCTTGAATTAAGTGAACAATAATAGGACCTAATCCATCTGTAAGTCATCGAAGATGAGTAATTAAAGAGGAAACATCAGCCTCTTTGATTATTCTTTATTGCACTTAAGCTTCTGCTACACTAAGCCTGCTGACATTTAAATTAAGATCCTAGCTATGCAACGCCCGCCACTTAAACAAGCCAAGAGCATCGACAACGTATTTAATAGCGCTTATTGGCATCTAAGCCAACAAGATTTTACGGTTGCTGAAATCCGCACCAAGCTCGAACGTAAAACAGACAATGGTGAGTGGGTCGAGACCGTTCTTACACAGCTAATCGACAATGGATATCTAAAAAGTGACCTTGAATTTGCGATACGGTTTTGCGAATCAGCCTTTAACAACGAGTTAGGAAAGCCAGCCATACAACGCAAATTAAAAATGCGCGGTGTTTCCCAGGGCGATATTGAAACGGCCATCGAACAAGTTGTTGAGCAGCGCGATATTGATTTCGATGAAATGGCGACCAATCGGTTACTGTCTCGATATGTAACATTTGACGGGGTTAGCAAGGAAAAAGTTTACACTCAAATGACAACTCGAGGCTTTTCACGCGCGCAAATTGATCAGGCGTTATCTCAGCATCCTGCACAAGATTCCCTACGCAGTAAAATGGCAATAAAGGCTGAAAAAGCGGATCTGACCAATGAAATTATTAAGTTATATCGCAAAGGAAAAGGACAATCACTTATCCTTCGTGAATTAAAGCAGCAACTCATTGATGTGACTGAGTTTGAAGAGACGATATACCAATTATCGATGGCAGGAGACATTGATTTTTATCAGAGCTGCAATGAGCAATTTGCCAAGAAAAGCTACGATTTATCGGACTATAAAGAGAAATCAAAGGCCTATGCTTATTTGTCACGAAAAGGCTTCTCCAGTGATGAAATAAAAGAAACAATGTCACCAGATTCTGATTAGCTAGATCTTTCCTATTCACACATTTGCACCATTGGCTGAGTTTATTTCATCATTAAACAATACTTGGTGCAACAATATTGAACAGACGATCGACTGATAGGACCATATGCATTTTGTGACGAAAGTACACGTCATTGTCTGCTGACAGGCACCGCTTTTTCTTTAGATAATCGTGAATTAGTACTTTTTAGTTTAGTTTATAAATTAGATAACTCACGCTTAATAGCTTTTTTTTCATGCACCATTAACCGTTGAAGTTCAACCTCGGGCACCAATGTATCAGCCTGTGCATAATCAAACTTAACTTGAGGGAACACATGATTAAATACCAATTTTGCCCGCTCCATATGAAACTCAGAAGTAACAAGGACGATATGTGTTGTACCGTTTTTTACAAGAATAGGCTTGGCTAACGTTGCATCTTCTAAGGTGAAAGCGCTTAAAGCGATTTCAAGAAATGAAGAAGATGGAACACCTTTTTCTATTAAATAGTTTTTAACATACAGACCATGAGGAAGCGCTGTTAAGTTAAAATTCTGACCAAAGCCACCTGTGCACAGTATTTTGCACTCTCCCATTTTAAGGTATTGTGAAAATGCTGTTTCACATCTTGAGATCGCTATAGGTAACAAACCACCATGTTGGTCATTGGGGGAACCTAAGACCACAATTGCACAACTCATTCTTCACTCCCTTAAAGCTTATGAGGCTGTTTATCATTGACGACAAACAGCTACTAAATTTTTAAATACTCTAACATCTTATTGAAATGACTCCGACTATTATTGGACACTGAGTTTATGGTGATTTTATATCAATCCCTTCATCCAAAATTCACTTAACTGCTCAACTGAAACAGATGAAATACCTGACGTAGGCTGAAATCCAGAATAGCCTCCGAAGATCTTCTTCGCTAACTGTCTTCCAACGTTTTGAGTCGATGATGTTTTAACGCTGCGTTGTTGATAAAAGCAAGACAAAGCGTTATCAAGCTCCTCATATTTCCCTAAATTTAGGGCAAGGTGCCAAGCATCTTCCAGCGCCTGACATGCCCCCTGCCCAGAGGTCGGTAAAGGTGCATGGGCGGCATCACCAATAATTAGTACATTGCCTTGATGCCAATAAGGTAGCGGTTCAATATCATGAACAAAAATACGATTAAGTGACGATTTATCGTAATATTTAAGCACATGTTGGACGTGTTTAGGCCAGTGACTAAAACGCTGATGCATCTCATCATACCAAGTGGATAGAGGCCTTTCTTTATCCATCGGCGTGCTCCACCCTCCAGCCCAATAACATAAATCATCGTTAATTGGCACAATGCCAAAGCGTTCTCCGGGGCCGCGATAATCATGGATAACGTTATCTAGAACGCCCTTATCCAGCCTGCTAATACCAATAATATTGATGAACCCTTGATAACAAGGTTGCACTTTTACTGGGTATAAATAGTGACGCACTACTGAATTCATGCGCCCATCGGCGCCAACCACCAGCATAAACTTTTGTTTTAATTCATTAATATCAAGCGCTGTTATTGAACAATTAAACTGTATTTTTACGCCTAAGTCATCTAACGCATTCGCCAATACACTCATTAAATCACGGCGCAATATTGTCACACTAGGGAAACCACTAATGGTGTTCAATTCTTCAATATTAAGCTCACTTTGCACTGCGCCAAATTGATCACACTGGCGCATAAAACTTGGGATCCCTCCCAGACGCATTATCTCTTTTTCCATGCCCATCTGCGTCAGAACAAAGATGGCGTTGGACCATAAGGTCACCCCTGCGCCAATGGACGAAACTTGACTCGCACGCTCATACAAACTCACCTGATATCCTTGCTTTGTAGCAAGTATCGCCAAGGCGATTCCGGCAACTCCCGCACCGACAATGGCTATTTTATTGTTGTCTCTCATCTATCCGACCTCTCTTATAAACTAACTAGAGAGCATTACAAAACCACAATGTAGGATAAATACGCTATTATTGGCTTGTTAATCCCATTTAATGAGTGAATTTATGATTGAGAAAATTGAACTTCAGTGGCTGATCAGCTTTCAAGCCGTTTATGAAAAGTTGAGTTTTAAGTTGGCAGCAGAGCAGCTCCAATTACCGACCTCAAATGTGAGCCGTCATGTTGCTTTATTGGAGCAGCAGCTTAATTTAAGGCTACTAGAGCGCACCACACGCAAGATGATTCCAACCGCATCAGGAACGCAACTCTATCAGTCGATAACACCGCTGACCCAAGCAGTGAACGATACACTTGAAGAGGTTTCACTCTATGGTAATTCCCTCTCGGGTCACCTTAAGGTTGTTTTGCCTGATCTGCCTTTCATGGCCGATATCATCGCAGACTTTTGCTACCAGTACCCTCGAATACAACTAAGTTGTGATACTCAATTAACCCCAAAAGAAGGCTTGCTCGATGGTTTTGATCTCGTATTAAGCTTTGGCCGTGGCTTATTAGAAGATTCAGGCTGGGTTGCGAAGGAAATTCTGCGCTGGCCAAGCTCGGTGGTAGCCTCGCCGCAACTCATTAAAAATCACCCATTACCACGTTCATTGAATGAACTGAGTAAGGTCCCCTGTATTACAACGCTGTCGGTATTACAAGGCATGCCCTGGCGATTTAAGAATGAACAAACTGTTCAAGTGCAGTCTAACTACAAGGTTAACAGCGGCAATATTGCCAAGGCAGGTGCGATCAAAGGACTTGGCTTTTCAATTCTTCCCACACATGCATGCCAGACGGAAATAGATAACGGATCTCTGGTTAAAATCAACCTTAACCATGAGCCTGAAGACCTTGTTTTATATGCGTTTTACTCAGGTAGAAAATATCCACTTGAGAAAGTGAAGGTGTTTTTAGAACATTTGCGATTGGGGCTTCTTAAGCACAAATAATAGGTGATTTTTGAGGATGCACAGCAACGCACCATAACGTGATACACAGGCAGAGTAGATAAAGCTTCGTAAGCCGTCAAAGCTGACGGCTATCCTTTATTTAGTCTATTAGAATGTTCATAAACTTTATTAGATTGATATAACTACCAACTATAAGTCGCACTAATGGTGTATTGCTCACCGCGCCCTGGCGTACCGGGAATTTCTTCATAAGATTCATCCCAAAGGTTATCCGCCGCCAGCGTAATAGCCAATCCATCAATCTGCTGAGGTGTAAATTTTATCGTCAAGTGAGTAAAAAAGGCATCATCATCGCCGTTACGTAATTTGTTTTCTTGCTGCTTACGCCACTCATTATCGATACGTATTTCAACCATTTCAACAGGATTCCAGATAGCCCCTAGCGTAACGCGATGATCAGGATAATTTAAGGCGTAGAAACTAGCATCAATATTTGCCTCACCATAGTCTTCTGATTTCTTTAAAAAAGTGTAACTTGTAATAATTTTTGCATTATCAAACTGTTGAGTGGCTAGCACCTCTAAACCTAAGCTATTTATATCGACAGGGTTAGCTGAACGGGCCGATGTGGCATCAAAATTATAAGTCCAATCCGTTAAGCCATTATCCTGACGATAAAAAATGGCTGAATCTAGCGTCCAGGCATCTTGATCTAATGTTAGGCCCAGCTCCAAATTTTTAGTGGTTTCACGTTTAAGTTGATGGTTACTTCTAAACAAACCACCTGTTTCACTGCCGCCAATAGCCGTATACCCCGCCACTTGGCTAGCTTCGGCATAAGAGAAATAAACAGTTTTAGACGATCCATCAACATTTAACTTATGCCACGTGATATCGCCAATAAGTGATACTTGTGAGTCATCACGATTAGTATCATCAAAAGCACCGCCAAGACGAACGCTTAGTTGCTCCTCTTTGTTCAATGCCATCGTGTATTCAGGTAAGACACTCACCTTGTAGTAATGACGCGAAGTGAAGTTTTTTTCCAGTGTCGTAGACTTAATAGAATCTTTGATATATTGCGCTGAGTAATTTAAGGCCAGTCGATCATTTTGTGCATGACGACCAGACAAAGCTAGCGATGTCACTTTAGTTTCATGAAAGGCTTGAAATATCTCGGGCTTCTCACGAGAAAAAACATAGTGATCATCATGACGACGAGAATAAGCAGTTACTTCAAATGAGCTATCAGTGCCATAATTTTGTTGATGATTAAGCATCAATAATTTAGCACTAAGGTCTTCTGTTTCATTAACATTGAATGGCGTGTACATGTTTGGCCAACCAAAAAACTTGTCTTGAGATCCAAAAAAAACATCGGTTTGTGACATTGGTCCTATTAATTGAACACGGCCAGAAACTCGTTCGAAATCATGATCACCGTTGTCGATGCTACCGTCACTTTCTGAGCGAGAAAAATCCCCTTCAAAACCGATTATCCAATCATTAGCATCATCAAGTGACTGACTAATACCAGCGTGCACGCTTTGTAAATTAAAGTCGTTATTACCTAAGCCAATCGACACGCTACCGGCGGTGCTAATTGGCTTCCAGCCAAAAGCAACCGTCCCTACAGAACTGTTCATGCCCAATAAAGCATTATCAGCACCTGTCAGTATGTCTGGACCAGTTAACATGGCTGGTGCAATAGGAATTTCAGAAAAATAATGCCCGGTTTGCGGATCAAATAAAGTCGCACTGCCTACTCTAAAGCCAGTATTTTCAAAAATCCCGCCCCGAATCGTTACATCAGCCTGCGCTTCGGCCATATTACGCGATTGTAAATCAACGCGCGGATCGTATTCTAAATTAGAAACCGGTGCGTCAAAAGTACCTACAGGCTTTTTGTTAGCTGTTGTTGATAGTTCAATGGTAATTTTTTCAATACTGTTTTTATCAATGTCTTTTTCTGTGGTTACAGCATCAGATGCCATTGAGAAAGTTGATAGTCCACACAACAAAACGGGCAAACTAATTTGTACTAATAGGGTCATTTAAATGTTCTCTTTTACGCTATTTAATTGTCAATAAAGCAATCTTCAATTCAGGCAATAAGTTAGAGCAACCAACGTCAACAGAGTCAGATAAAATTTAGAGGTGGTTGCAGGTCTAATACCAATTTAGGCAGGATTATATATTAACTGGGGAATGATGCATATGATAACAATTCTCAATTTCAGATTTTTATGGCTATTTTATACCGCCACCTACCTAAAAAATTAGGCATAAATACAAATTTAATCCGCTTCTTTTTCTATCTCTAATTTGAGGTTTTTTAACGCAACAGCATCAGCATTTGCTACTAAAATTCTGATTAACTTTGATTTACTGATCCCAGTTTCTTTGGCCAGCTGACTAAGCTGAACAATAGAGGCTTGGCTCAGTGAAAAGGTGGCATTTTTAAAACGTTTACACTTTAATGGCGAGTGGTGCTTAGTCTGACTCGACAATACGGTCGTTGAGCTGTTTAATGCACTACGCCCTTGGCTATATGAGGTGGCATCATCGATAAAATCATCAACGCTTACTGGTTGCCGTTTTTTCTTGGTCTTTTTCTTTTTTAGATCAGCTAAACTCATAACGATCGTCCGGTTTCATCGACAGAATTTCTTGTGCTATGGCGATAATTTCGAGTGCCGCCTTTCCTTGGGGATCAATTTCTAATACTGACTTTCCATCTTCTTCACTATCATCATAAATATTACGACTATAAGTAATAGCCTCTAAAACATTAATAAAATAAGAACGACAAACTTCTTTTGCCTCAATAATTCGGCCAGCTTGGTTTGGCAACGATGGGCACTGAGTCATCACAAATGAGGCATTCATTTTAGGGTTGACCATCTTACAAGTTGATAAAATATCTTCCATGTGTGGAACGGTTTTTATATCGCGCCGCTTAGGTCGCAGCGGTATTATCACCTGATCGGCAACTGACATTGCAGCGCGCAAGGCCAGATTGTCTTGGCCACCACAATCGATAACTAGAAAGTCGTAGTTACTTTCAAGACTGAGTAAATCGTTACGTATTTTTCCATATAACTGAATACAATTGATCTGCGGTAAACTTTCGTCATCATTACGCGCTTGAATCCAATCTGATGTCGTACGCTGTGGATCACAATCGACCATTAATACGCTCGACTTAAGATGAAGCGCAAAATATACCGCTAGGTTTTGTGCCAAACAGCTTTTACCGCTGCCTCCTTTTTCGCCACCTACAAGTAATATCATATGGACTCCATTTATTTTTCGTTTATTTATTTTTTTGAAATAACAACCCTATATTGTACCAACCTGTTTGTTGAATATGGCAGCGCAAAACCCTTGCATTTAGAATCGGACAGGATGCATCTTGCGGGTTTGTTTGAACTTGTATGACTTGCCCAACGACCAATAGCTCATCGTTAACGATAGAGATGCCCCCTTTGCTGATATCAAAACATGACACTGTTTTACTTTTAATTTCGCCGCCTGGTTTTATCACCGAAATAGCAACCAATTGGCTTTCCATGTCTAAACGTAATGAATTACGTCTTTCTTGGTCAGTTAAAACTGAATTTTCTAAATCATCTGTCATCAAGAGACTCTCAATCTAGGGGGGAGGGACCATATTTATCATACCGCTGATAAAACTACTTTACAAAACATTGTACGAAAAAAGAACTACTTTCTATTAGCATATTTACTACTCGCCATTAAGATTATTGCTTGTGATGAAAAAGTGATGGTGACTTGAGCAACGAAAGCCATTTCGTATCGCGTGTGTACAATTGACTACCTAAAGCTTATGGGAGGGGTTGAGCAATGCATCAGAGTTAATCATTTTATGCCTGTTTTGATCTCCTGAGATTTACCGCAATCCTTTATTTTTTATCATAAATTCGTTGATGCTATTTAATTTTCCATCCAATTTATCGATAGCTTTTTGATCATCTATATAGGGAGATAGATCACCAATTAATTTAGCTAATTGTTGATGAGCATAGTGCTGCTGTTGCTTAATTCCTTTAGGTCTATAACCGTCGAGTAACATCTCAGCGGAGGCCTTATTTTTCATGTTTGAGCTTTTCTCTAACCACAATCCTTCAATTAAGCGGATTTTACTCTCATCACTACTTTGCATAATGTCATGCTTAGTTAAAGCAAGAGTAAGGCCTTTTTTATCATCGATAATATACTCGTAATTTTTTACTTCGCTGCTGGCTTTATGGTGTTGATCTAGCCCAACCACTCTGTTGCCTTCAATTGCAGTATTAATGGTATAGTTTTGCTTATTTTCTCGCTCAACTCTCTCACCACCGTACTTCTTTACTGAACTACTTTCGAGGTTCTTTTCTTGAGTGACACCTTGATAGCCTTTTGAACTAACAGTGCTTGTAGACTGGCTCATGTTAACATTGGTTGAATATGCAACTATGCCAACTGTAGAATTAAACTCTGCGTTAAAATCTGCTAATTTAGATATGCCAGCACCTAATTGATTATTTTTATTAGCACTATCGACATAACGAGGATCGCTGGTGATCATTTGTTTTGTCAAATTAGATACTAACTCACGACCATTGTTAAATTTTTGGGCGGCTAACGTTTCTAGTTGGCTATAACGATTGGCTTGGGATGACATATTACTGAAAGCACTCTTAAACATCGAAAAATCTGCACTGGTATGTTGTTGATATCGCTCATCCATTGCTATGCGAGAATCACTCTTGTCATCTTTTTTCTCTATTTTATTACTGCCCTCAAAACTCTTCTCCATCGAATCTACATAATTTTTAAGTTGTTGATCATCTTGCTGACCAAACACCGACATATCAACAGTAAAAGTGGTTTGCTTCATTCCCACTTCATAATCGAGCGCGAGTTTTTGTGCCTCCGCTACTTGATCAAATTCGTAACTTAAATCGAGATTATTACTGTTAAAGTTACCACTACTATCGCCAGAAGTGGAAAAAGAGAGATCAAATCCAGCTAATAATTGACTGTCAAAATCACTCAAAAAATCAATATTTAGGTTATTAGTAGAGTTGGCATAAGTGAAAGGAGATATATATTCTGGGCGCTGATCACTAGAGAAAAAATCATCAGCCAATTCGCCGATACCACTTAGAATTTTCGTTAACGCAGCATGTTCATCTTCAGATAAATCACCCTCGACTTCATAAGCCAGGTTAAATTTATCAACAGTTTGCATTGCTTCTTCATCATTACCCTGCGCGGAACTAAAACGGATGGTAATGGTATCTCCTTCTTGGGTTTTTACAGACACGGAAAAACGATTTTTATCCTCATCTTCATTGTCATGACGATAAATAGCTTCTGTGTAAGAGCCCATTGCGCGCTCAACTCTTTGTTCACTTGATGCTAAAAAAGATTTTTGATTTGAGCCTAACTTTCCTAAGTCGGCGAGAATAGCACTAGTTTTACTGTAAGCATTTTTAATATCAGCGGCAGATTGATCTAACCGTGCTAATAATTTTTCACTATCTTCATTAAGTAATAACCCTTCATTTTGCCGAGATATAACCGTGTTAATAGCGAGTTCATGCGCGGAATACTCATACGCTGAAATAGTGCTCCCTCGGGTAATAGTGAGCTCATTACTTAATTGTCCAACGAGTAGACGTTCAACATCTTCATCTCTAAATTGCTGCAGGGCTGCTCGTACTTGTGCAGAATTAACGATGTCATTTAGGCTTTCATTTGACACCGAAACAGTGCCTTGCACCTGAGATTGTGAATTTACTAGATTGTTTCGTGTGGGTATTGTTGTATTAATCATAATAAATCCATTTATTGTATTTTACCTTATCGACTAAAGAGACGAATACTTAACCTATTTCAGGATAAATAGGCTTAAGTATTCGATCTTAAATTTATTAGATTTCATTTAGATGTAATCAACAGCGGCCAATAACCTAACATATTCAATGTTAAGCCCTTGCGGTATATCTAGACGTAATTTAAGGTGATATAAAATAACACTCATATCGCGCTGAAGGCGTAATGGAAAATCATTAAATAAGATGGAAAATAGCGTACAAGCAAGAAACTTAAAAATTGTTAGTCAAGTTGGTCAATATATCTATGATCACAGTGACCAAGTAATCAGTCTTGAAAAACTAGCCTGTTACACAGGTTTTTCAAAATATCACTTTAATCGTATTTTCTTTGCGGCAACAGGTTATCCGTTGGGGGAATTTATACAACGGCATAAATTAGAAAAAGCGATACATCTAATTAGACAAGGTAATCACAATATTCTCGATGTCGCCTTAAGTGTCGGCTACGATTCTCCATCATCTTTTTCCCGAGCCTTTAAAAAGAACTTTAGCATTACACCAACTGATGTAATTGAGGGGGCATCCCCTACTAATGATCGTGCAGGTAGCATGCCTCCTAAAAAGTTATTGGGTGATCAAAAACTCGAGCCAGTTTGGAAAGTCTTACCAAAAATAACAGTTTATGGTCTTTATGGCAGAGGTTTTACCCATCAATCTTTTTCCACTGTAGCTGATAAACTTTATAATAACTTAGCTGACATAGCGGCGCCTTTAAGCTTTTCAGAGGTCAAGCCAATAGGTGTATCAGTTGATAACCCTTGGGTTGGTGAGCAGACCCAAAGTTTATTTTTTGCTGGGTTTATAGAAGGATTAACGGCGCAACATAACAGTTTGGATAGTTTTATTTGGCAAGGAGGTCTATGGGCTTGTTTCACGCATCATGGTCCGCACAATACCATGTGGCAAACCATTTCACAGATTTATGCTCAATGGGTTCTCCCCAATAACATCAAACTTAAAGACCAACAAATTGTTCAACGTTACCTCAATAATCCGAAAACTACAGATGCAAAGGATTTAGAAACACAATTGTATTTTGCGGTAGAAGATAATTTGTAAATAGCACTTTCTGCACAGCTCAATTTTGTATTGAGAAGTATAGTTACTTCAAATCAAAAATAAATAGAGAAACATGATGAATCGAAAAATATCGAATATGTGTAACGTTAGCCTGATGCTCTATATTTTCTTCTCTGGGGTGCAAACGGTCAACGCCAAAACGTCTGAATTGAAAACGACAGAAATCGAATTTTTTGATCAGGCGACTAAACGGCCTGCTAAGGTAAAATTTTGGTATCAAGCTGACGAAAGTTCATGTAACTCAAAGATATGCTTACGAACAACACAGACTAAACACAACGTGGCAGTCATATCTCACGGCGCATTTGGTTCTCCAAATGAGATGAACTGGCTGGGTTATGCCCTAGCCTCTCAAGGTTGGGTTGTTGCTGGTGTTGCTCATTTTGGTGAGTCTTGGGTTTACGGAAAAGAAACGATTGATCCCAGTGTAATATCTAGATTTTGGCAACGGCCACAAGAGGCAAGTTTTGTCATCGATAGCTTGTCTGATGATGGACTATTTAATATGCCTTTGCGTACAGAAAAAATACTGATGCTTGGACATTCATCGGGCGGGTTTACTACCTTAGCGATGGCAGGCGCAAAGCTAGAAGCGGATAAATCCAAAGCTTATTGTCGTTCAGCTAAATCAACAGGCGATAAAGGGTGTAACTATGGGTCACAACGAAAATCTAAACCTTTGAGTGACGATATGTTAAAAAAGGTTGGCGCGCTACAATCACAAATGCAGGACTCTCGAATTGCAGCTGTTATCAGCTTAGATCCAGCTTTAGGGCATGCTGTTAACGAGAATAGCTTAAAAAGTATTAACGTTCCCGCACTTATTATCGGTTCAGTAGACAATGACTTTCTCCCATTTTCCACACACGCAAAATACTACGCTGATCATATAGACAATGCCCAATTGGTCGGTATTGAACAAGGTGCAGGTCATTTCATTTACATCGATGCGTGTAATTACAGCCGCGAAGTCAAAGGCGTACCTTTATGTAAAGATCGATCCGGTGTAAACCGAAAATTATTACAAAAACAAATACTCAATAAAATCTTTGGCTTTATTCACAATAAAGATCTTAACAAGAAATAGAATTAACAAACTACTACCTCAGTAATAAATTGGGTCAGAGTCAAATTTAGTTAACTTTAACCTGACCCCAGTTGTTTAATTGAGATGTAATACTTTCTCTGTATAATCCTTCATGAGTATATATTGACACTTTAAATGGATTATATGGACATAAGAAGCAACGATACTACTGACTTAATTAAAAAATGGTCTCTAGGTGACAAGGCGTCAGAAGACAAACTCTTCGCATTAACTTATCAACAGTTCAAAACGATAGCCCGAAACGCTAAAGGCAAATTGGGTGGTAATGATAACGTCAATATCACCGCAAACATTATTCATTCAACCACCGCCTTAGTCCACGATGCTTACCTAAAGCTTGCTCCCGGTATTACAGAAAATATTGATGATAGAAAGCAATTTTACATGCTAGTCAGCAAAGTCATGCGTCATATATTAGTCGACCATCATCGTAAAAACACAGCGTCTAAAAGGCAAAATAAAGAAAGTGATGGTAATGAGTTGCAAGCTTCAGAACCCTTTTCGTTAGATTATATTACGATTGATAAAGCCATCGAAAGCTTAACTAAAAACCACCCCAGACAAGCTGAAACCATTCAATTACGTTATTTTCATGGACTTAAAAACAAAGAAATAGCCCAGCTACATCAAATTTCTGAAAGCCTTGTAGATAAAGACTTAAAATTCTCTAAAAGTTGGATGCGCATTCACGCATAAGGTAGCAATCCCCAAATGGTAAATAACAAGATAGATTTATTTGAGCATTATTGTAATATTTCTGAATTATCTGTAATAAAACAAAATAGCTACATTGATGAATTACGAGAGTCCGACCTCGATTTCGCTAATCAGTTAAGTGAATTAATAATAAGTAACAGTGATTTAACTCAGGTGTTTACCGAGTCTATTTTAGACCTTACCGATGAGAAAAATTTTGCTTGTATTGGTGACACATTAACAAATTACCAATTAACCAAATCACTTGGTCACGGCGGTATGGGACAAGTCTTTAAAGCTGAGCGTAATGATGGAAAGATTGAACAAACCGTTGCTATTAAATTTCTGCACCCGTTATTTCAGCAATATCAATCAGGCAAACTTCTGTTGCAAGAAGCTCAAGCATTAGCCAATCTTAGCCACCCGAACATAGCCTCTATTTATGATATTTCAGAAACTGACAGCGGCAACACATTTATTGTTATGGAATATATTGAAGGGGTAACCCTTGATGTTTATTTACAACAAAATTGTTTATCAGTTACTCAAAAGCTTAACCTGTTTAAGCAAATTGCTGACGCGGTTTTAGAAGCACACAATCATCAAATTATTCATGCTGACATTAAGCCTTCTAATGTATTAATCACCTCATCAGGTCAAGCAAAGTTAATTGATTTTGGTGTTATGCAACTCACTGAAGATTTGGATAACACAGCGCCTAAATTCGTGACGGCTTACTTAGGCGCTATGACTGTAAACTATGCCAGTCCTGAACAATTAAATGGTGCTAAAGCCACTATTTCGAGTGATATATATGGATTAGGTAGTTTGTTATATTTTATGTTGTCAGGTAGCAGTCCGTTTGAAAAGGTTGATGACACATTACCCCATAAGATTGAGCATATTAATACGCAAACACCTGTCAATTGCGCCATCACAGATACTGTCATATTTAAATCAGACTTGATGGCTATATTGCATAAAACATTGTCTAAACAGCCTCAAGATAGATACAGAACGGTTACCGATTTCATTAATGACATTAACGCCTTTCAACAACACAAGAAACTCTCAGTTAGTGCAAACAACAGCGTTCATAACACATTAAAATTCTTCTATCGGTTCAGAATAATAAACACCGCTATAGTCAGTATTGTTATCGTATTATTAGTGTCATTTTTACAGATAAATGCGAAAAATGAATTGCTCATTAAAGAAAAAATAGCATTAGAAAATGTTAACCAAGAACTAAAGAACACATTTACTCACTATGATAAAAACATTTCAGAAGCACACCTTAAAGACAAGGATATATACCTTCCTGATCCCAATAACTTAGCGCCCAAACAGTACATTGAAATGATGATTTTAATGTTTGATGATTATTACTTTAAAAATAATCACCCGGCTGGCGCTCAGGTTATCAATACATTAATGCAATGGTTAAGCGCTCAGGATAACGTTGAACCTTTAAGCCTTTATTTAGCAAAATACAGAAAAGTGCTATCTGATAATAAAGATAGTGACAATTATGAAGAGGACACTGAGATTTTAAGTGGTATTTTAGCCCTCAAAACACCATTAAATTCATCAGTCTTAGATTTACTTAGATTCAAACGTTTTACGTCTAAGTTACAACAAACACATCTTATTCCTTTATTTGTTCGATTAGATAAAGAGCTGGTTAAATCAACCTTATCGATAAAAGAGTTATTTGCATTTCATAGTGCAGGCGGGGGAATTTATGCCGATAGTGATTCGACGCAAGCTACTCATCATTATCAAAAAGCTTATGAATTAGCTAAAAATAATACGGATGAAATAAAGCTTTGGACGTTTATTGCTACATCACTTGATTTTCGGACAATACTCATTAATTTGAAAGGCTATGATGACGAGCAAGTCGTTAATTTATCAAGTGAGTTATATCGCTTAATTAAACAGGCCAAAGACAAAAAATTAGATGCGAGCAAGCTTTCTCTTTTACTAGGCATTGATATGTCTAATTCGATGGAAGATGTCGCTAATACCTTGCAGGAGTATGACATAACGTTTGAGTCCTCAATGAAGGACAATGCACAAAATAATGCGTCATTGTTGCAAATTATAGGGGTATATTACTCTTCACTTGGTCAGTATGAAAAAGCGATCAAACTCTATAAAAAATCAATGCAGTTTTACATAAACGAAAGAGGTAGCGAGCAGGACCCTTATTTATTATCCCGAGTTGCTTTTTTGCATTTACGTGCGGGGGATACCGCTATTGGAATGGGTATATTTGAAGAGAAAATATTGCCAGTGAGTATCAAACATTATGAAAAAGATTCTGTTGGTTATTTTCAAACCCGAGCTTGCATAAACTTAGCACGACTTGAGAATAGTAAGCGGCTTAAAGGGTTATGCTTTGATGGATTTAGCAATGTAGATGCCAGTCTTGAAAAGGATGATTATTGGATTAAATATGCCGCCAGTGGCGTCGTGTCTTGGTATACATTACAACCATACAATGAGGCCGAAAATTATTATGTTAAGTTATTAGAAGCTAATATTGAGCAAAGTAATAATGTTAACAAAATTAAGTATGGCACTATCCTTCTTCAATATTATATTAGTAGAAAAAATATTGAAAAATCTATTTACTACAAAGATATAATGTCTATTGCAATAGAAGCTGATTATGGCTCAGTTGATGCTATCATCCGCTATTATCATCAAATTATGGTCGCTGAAGTTGATTTATTACAGCATGATAAAACAAGTGCCATAACCAAACTCACCAGCATAAAACCAAAAATGTGTAGTTTAGAGAATAAAAATCCCTCTAAAACTAAATACCTAAAATTACTACACTCGCTCAATCAGCCTTCCTGTGTAAATTAGTACGTGTCTTTTTTATTGTCTTCTTTTATTTCAGTCTACTCATTATTATTTTCGTCACTCACACGTGATGAAAATAATAATGATTAAAGACAGGAATTAGACATGAAAAAATAATCGCACTTTCAATGCTCGCTGCCTCTACGCTCCATGCCGCTGAACCTGTAAAAACAATCCCCAGTGCTGTCAATATGTACGTGCCTGATAACGGCATTCCTGTTATTGATATTACTGGACAAGATCGCTTTTTAACTTATCCCGAACACACGAGTTCATTGCAGGTCGACACCAAGTCTTCAGGCAGAATAGTAACGATTAGAAGCACTATTGATGATTGAAAAATGCAATATCTTTCTGTTGAAACATTATGTGGGCGTTCAATTTCTGTCAACATTATCGGCGTTTCAACCGATGAAAAAGTAGGTGTGATTAAGCCGAAACTATTAATTACTGCATCGAGTTGCGAAGTTAGGGAATAATAATGAAAGGTGAATTTTTACGCATTGCTACTGGTATTGCTGTTATTCGCGCAGAAGATAGTAGTAAATTTGAAGTCAATATTAGTGAGTTTAAATCAGACATGCACCCCAATGGACAGAGTCGATTTTGATATTACTAACGGAAAAGCGCACACAGTTTATATAACAAAGCACTCTGCCGCCTTAGATGATCGCCTTGATAAAGCTAAAACCATTGCAGGAAGTTTATATAACCAAACTAAGAACAACATCAATGAAGAAAATATTAACAAAGCCAAAGAATTTGCTTCAGCAACGGCTTCTAAAGCAAAGGGTTCTTTTAAATAAAATTGATTTATCGTCAGTAAATAACTTTAGAGTGCATAATAAGCTTGCGGTATTGGTGTTGGTCACATTATTAATTTCTATGATCTTGCCTATGTTTAGCCTTTTAGGCGAATCAAAAAGTTACTTCAAATTAGTTGATGGAACAGGCATTAAAACTACGTTTATGGTTTTAACGTTGATTAGTATGCTATTGGGCTTACCAAGAATTTTTAGCAGAATTACCGCTGTTATATTTCTTATTGCGATGTGTGTTCCTATTTATGATGGTTTGGCATTTGTTAAGTGACATGGGAACATTATTTGGCAGAAGGAATAACGTAATTGGAATGATATTTCAACATATGAAAATCGGTTTCCCCATATTATTTGTTAGCACGATGATATTGGTAATATTGCAAATATTATCCGGGTATAAAACAAATAAAATATTCCTAAATACCGAAGATGATTATTAGTTTAAAAGAATTATTATTAATTGATTTTTACCTCTGGGCAGTGGAATCTATGTCGCGTATAAAATAGAGAATAAAAGCAATAATAATCTATAGGCTCTAAACGGTGAAATGAACATTAGAGCCTTTGTATTTATCTTCGGTACACAAAAAATCATTGCGAACATAAAGCCTCATAAAAAGCGTAAAACTTTGTAATTCCAACCAGTGATGCTCCCTCCCTTATTTAACTACTTACAAAATCGCTGTTTGTAATCCATGGGACTGACGCCAAAATGCTTCTTGAATAAACGACATAATACATCTGAGCTATTAATACCTGCCTGAGTAGCAATTTGTGACATAGTAAACTGGTTCTGCTCTAATAAATGTCTAGCAAGATTTACACGAGATGTTTCAACATATTTTCCAGGCGATGACTGTAATTCCTTGGTAAAACTACGAGAAAAGTTACGTGGACTCATATTAACAATTAGAGCTAATTGCGGCACAGTTAAGTCTTTCTGCGGGTTTTGTTGAATGTATGAGCAAACTCTTTGAATCGGGTGATTATCTATACTTTGGCTTTGCAAAAAATCAGAGAATTGCTTTTGCCCACCCGGCCTATGATAAAAAATGACTAACTCCTTGGCGATAACTCTACTGAGCTTCTTGCCGCAGTCTTCTTCAACCAGTGATAACATCAAGTCCATTCCAGCAGTTATTCCCGCTGAGCTGTAAATTGAACCATCGTTTACATATATGGCATCGTCATCTATTTCTACCCTTGGATATAATCGTTGTATTTCATCGATTAAACTCCAATGAGTAGTTGCTCTTTTATTGTCAAGCAAGCCAGCTTCGGCAAGTATAAAGGCACCAGCACAAACGGAAACCACGCGTTTTACCTTTTGAGACTCTCGCCGTACATATGAAACTAAGCACTGATTTTTAATCACTGACTTAATTTGTTCACCACCTATAACAATAAGCGAGTCAAACCCTTCCAAAGAGATCAGTTCTTTAGTTTCGACGATCAACCCTGAAGAACTCTTGATGTAACCACCAGAGACAGACAACAAGTGTATTTCATATTTCATACACCCACCGAGTTTTGCCAAATCAAGCACTTCCATAGGACCCGTGAGATCTAAAGATTGAAACCCGTTGAAACAAATAAAGGCAATTTTACGCATAACTAAAACACCTTAATTTGGGCACATAATTTATTCATACAGTATTTCATAAGACAAACTCTAGTTTTGTATTTATAAGGAGGGTAAACAAAAAGAACAAGAACATATAACCCTCTGATTTAATGCTATTTAAAGTAATTAAACAGAATCCTATTTTTACTTTAATGCAGGAGACTTGAAACGAAGTAGAAACTCATAACTTGCAAGTTTGTCACAAATCGTCGCGGCAATGTCATTTACGCCAAATTTACCTGCGAATATACTCCCATTGTGTCTGAGATAACATGTTTCTAAATAATTACGAACAGGAAATAGGTGCTCTGACGGATGTAAAAACACAATCAATTTTTAAGGTGATGAATGCTTGTCATAAATACTCTACAATTTTTAGTCTCTTGTCTATTAGCTTTATCAATGAATCGACGATGTCGATGTCGATGTGCTGTTTTTTGGAAAAATAATGACTAGGTATATAGAAATCCGCACATACAACGTAAAACTGGCACACCGACCTGAATTTGAATCCTTGATGAAACATAGCGTTGTTCCTCTACTCCGTAATTGGTCTGTGGAGGTGGTCGCTTATGGGCCTTCGCATCATGATGATGATTCTTTTTACTTAATACGCTCATATGCTAATAGTAATGATCGGCATGAAAGCCAAAACAGCTTTTACAATAGTCTTGATTGGATTGATGGGCCGCGCGATAACGTTATGGCTTTATTAGAGACCTATTCAACGTTTACGTTATACATGCCTGATTACATGATTGATTCGTTAAGCAAAAACGGTATTGAAAAAATCAATATTGAAGCTCCATTAAAACTAGCCATTAATGATGTTGATTTACCTGAAGGAGGCAGTCATGTTAGAGATACGACCAAATTGTGAATATTGTAATAAGGAATTACTACCCAATTCTGAAGAAGCAATGATTTGCACGTACGAATGCACTTTTTGCAAAAATTGTGTAGATGAAGTTCTCAGTAATGTTTGCCCCAATTGTGGAGGTGGATTTTGCCCAAGACCTATACGTCCGCAGATTGATCTTCGAACGGGGCTGAGTATTAAACACCAACCAGCATCAACAAAAAGAGTGAATACAAAATACAGCTTGAAGGAGCTAATAACTTTTTCAGCATCTGTTAAAGGTATTCCCCCTGCCAACCGATGATAGTATTAAGCCCTTTAAGTGGATGATACTTAATGCTTCACACATCGTAGAAGCGTTGAATGTGCATTTAATTGAAACCTTAATCGAGTTATTGTGCTTTTTACTAAAAGACAGTCATATACACTAAACTCATGCTTTTCACGTACTAACCATTAACTTTAATTCACTACAAATCAACAACTTACATTTTGGCGCAATGTTTGCCTTATGCCAATTAATATAATAATGGAGCAGTATAAAATTGAATAAATTAAGCGTAATGGCAGCAGGCATCGTTTTAATAAGTAACATGGTGGCGAAAGTTACTCATGCCGATGACGTTGATGACCTCATACAAAAAAACATGGTGGAGCGCAAAATTCCAGGGCTGCAATTAGCGATCGTTAAAAATGGAAAGATCATTAAATCACGAGGATACGGTAAGTCTAATTTACAACACTCAGTTCAAGTGACTAACGAAACAATATTTCCAATTAATTCAATGACAAAACTCTTTACGGGTGTTGCAGTCATGCAGCTAGTTCAGCAGAAAAAGCTGACACTTGACGATACTATAGGTAAGCACTTACCCGACTTACCTGCCTCGTGGCATAAACTTACTATTAAACAATTATTTGCTCACACCTCAGGGTTACCTAAGATTTTAAGTGGTCGTAATATTGATTTGATTGCTAGTAATGATCCACAAGCAGCTTGGAAATTAGTGCAAACAATGCCTTTAAAATTTAAAGCCAATTCACAATTCCAATACAACCAAACCGGTTATGTCATATTAGGAATGATAATTAATAAACTATCCGAGCAAGAGTTTACCCAGTTTATTACACACAACCAGCTTTCTAAAGTTGGAATGCCACTGACTAAACAAGCTGGCTTTGCATACCTAGAAGATGTCATACCAAATCAGGCCAACCAATATAGCTATAGACGCAATGGTAAAATACGCACAATTTCAGGTGAGTTCGCGCCATTAATGAGAACAGCAGCAGGAATGAGTGCTACTGCTAACGAACTAGCGCATTATTCAATTGCATTACAAAAAGGCGACCTACTCAATGAATCAAATTTAAATGCATTATGGACACCTGTTGTATTAAATAATGGTCGTACAGCAGGGTTTAGTTCATTTGAAAATGGTTATGCCATGGGGTGGCAAGTAAATAGTCGTAAGGTACATCGCGTTGTTAGTGCAAGTGGTGGAGATGCCAATACACTCACGATCTACCCAGAAGATGACCTGTCGATTGTCGTCTTAACAAACTTAATGGGCGCTCTACCTATTCAATTTGTCGATGAAATCGCTAGTATTTATTTAACGGACATGAAACGTTCAAACGGATGGAAAGCGCCATTCGAGGTTTTGAAAGCGCAAATACAAAAAAATGGTTTTAAAAATATAATAGAAACAGTAGGTAAAGTTGAAACTGAGTTTGGTGTCTATTTTAATGTTGATCATATTAATCAATGGGGATATGAACTAGTTAATCAAAAGAACATCGATGCAGCTCTGTCTGTTTTCACATTGAACACAGTGCTAAACCCAGACGTTGCAAACACTTTCGATAGTTTAGGTGAAACATATGCAGCGAATAAGCAATATAAAGAGGCTATTGAAAATTATAAAAAAGTACTCTTATTACATCCTGATAATCAATGGGCTAAGAAACAAATAAAAGCACTTAAAAGTAAATTGATTGACTAGAGTTCGAAGCACTATTACATGGATTAAAATAACGGGGCTTCAGCTGAAGCCCCGTTATTTGTAACTCGATGTGGTTAATGAATCCCGTATATGCCCCTATTAATTCCAACCTTATTCATGAATAAATGAAAATCTAACCTCTTTGTTGATGTAACTTTAACCTGCTCCAAAATATTATCTCTACAACCACATTGCATTAGCCGCCAGTATTACCAAGTTCAAGTAATAGATAACGCATGATTGGCTCAAAGTTGAATGAAGCTGAACCTAACAAAGTGTTTGCGGTCTCAGCTTACGCGTCATGAATTGTTAGCGAATTTAAAATAATAAAAAATACTTCCAGGGAGATAAAGTTTAATGAAATCTAAAATTGATAAAATCATAACTAAGCCAGCGCTATTATCAATGGTTTTTTCGGCATTACTTTTGACTGGTACAGCGAATGCCACGCCCCAGCAACAGTTTTCAGGAATCAATCAAGTCTCGTTTAATAATGCACAATATAATAATGAATTTGCAGGCAATGCTTTTCTAATTAGTTTTAAAGGTAAATTATTTGCGGTCACCGTAAAACATGCCTTAATGGTTGCAAAGACACCCACACTAACTTCTGTTTACTTACAAGATGAATTGAAAGAATGGCGAATTCACCCAAATAAAAACAGCAACAGCTATATTACTTTAGGGAAGCTACTTAATGCTGATAAAACAGAACTCATTGACGAAAAAATACTATCTAAAGATTGGTTACTTTTTGAAGTAAAAGAGAACAATTCAAACTTAGCCATACTTGAATTGAGGGATACTCCTCTCAAAGTAGGTGAATTATTAACTGCATACGGTTGTACTTATGCCACTCAAAAAACCTGCTCCCAAGATAAGTACCAAGGAAAGTTCATTGGAGCGGAGTATCACAATTTAAGAGTCGCGCCATTTACGGATACAGGTATCTCAGGCTTAAGTGGTAGCCCAGTGCTTGATGAGCATAATAAGGTTGTTGGTATAGTGTCTACTATACGGGAAAGTAAATCTGGAGTCGGATTTGACTATACACACGCATCATTAAACTACTTGCGAGAAATACTTAATAAATTATCGCATTAATTCCTTCCTAGAACATAATATTTTTAATTGAATGAATGATTGTAAAAGCCCGAATATTTCTATTTAGGCTTTTTTTACGCTTAACCTCTAGCATCAATGCGCTGGATGAATGCTTCAGAACACGGATTATATACTCCCAGCATAATCTAGTACTTGCATCCATGTAGACAAGGCGTGATAAGAGACGCATAGTTTTTATTAAGCGAGCGCAATCACAACAAAGTTATTAAGCACACGCTCAATGGATTCAGACTCTGCCACTTTGATTGGATGATTTACTTTATTGACCAAGGCAGATGAATGGATGCTTTAAATCCTCCAGATACGTTTGTTAATTCAAAGCTTCCTTGATGTGCTTCGGCAATAGCATTTACCATGCTAAGCCCTAAGCCATTTCCTGGACTATTTCTTGTTTTGTCTAATCTGACAAAACGCTGAATGACATCTTCAAGTTTGTCATGGGGTATCCCATGCCCCTCATCTTGGACACTGACCACAACTTCACCCCCATTATCTCCTGAAGAAATAATGATACTGCTGTTTTTCGGCGCATATTTAATAGCATTTTCAACTAAATTCCCTAATGCTTGAAATAATAAATTGATGTCCGCCTCTACAGAAAGCGATTCTAGTCTCATTGTTAAGCGCTGTTTTTTTTCTTCAGCCAAAGGGCAGAATAAGTCGATAACATCTGTAACAACGGATTTTAGGTCTACTGCTTGTTTCGTAATATGAGCATTACCTGACTCTAAGTGACTTATTCGCAAAAGCGAATCAAAGGTATCAATAATATTATCCACTTGCTTAGTTAGACTGACGGCAACTGGCTCATCCAATTTCAATTGTTCAAGTTTGTTATGCAACGATGTTAATGGTGTACGAAGATCATGAGCAATATTATTGGACATTTGCTTAATATCCTCTACCTTTACTTCAATTTTATTCAACATTTTATTTAAATTACAGGCAAGATGGTCAAATTCATTATTACCACCAGAATGTATAATACGTTGTCCTAAATCCTGATGCTTAATAATGTGATCAGCCGTTTGATTTATATTTTTTAATTTCTGGTAAATTTTCCAAGTAATGAAAGCCGTTGCAATAAAGCCAAGAACCATCATCAAGAGTCCAAATAATACTATTTGGGTTGTGATATCCCGGATATTATCTTCAACTACTTGCAGATTGTCAGGGGATAGCAAAAGTTTAGGTTTAACTTTGAGGTATTCTTCAATATAAAGTGTATGGTTTTTATCTAGTTTAAGGCTTGAAATAGCAATTCCAGCATTAACATCTCGCCAAATAATATGCTTCACACCCTTAATTTTGTTTGAGTCTTGCTCCTGCATGCTGACAGCTTTCTGTTGTAGTTGTTCTCGATTGTTATTTACCCATGCTAAATCACCAGCACTCACATTCTCACGATTAAAAATAGCGTAACTAAGCCCTGTTTTAGCAGTCCGAGAGTCCAGTACCGTTGTCAGAGCAGACAATCCTCGCTTTTGGAACAGAGGGTTATACGAACAAATTTCACACTCACTTAAAACTATTGTTTCTAATTTAGTAACCTGAGGCTCTAACCATTCATCATAAAAAGAGTAGGCGGTCACCATAACTAGAATCAAACTAATGCCATAAATCAACAGGAGCCGTCCAATATAGCTATTTAACATGATGATCAACCTTATATCCCGCCCCTCGAACCGTTTGTAATATCGGTGAAGGTGATCCTTCGTCAATTTTCTTTCTCAAGTTACTGATATGAACATCGATGACATTAGTCTTAGTATCAAAATGATATCCCCAAACACTTTCAAGTAGCATTGTTCGGGTAAACACTTGACCTGCATTTTTAACTAATTTTTCAAGTAAATTAAACTCTTTCGAATGTAGCGCTATGACTTTCTCACCTCTGGTGACTTGACGTTTTAGCAAGTCCATTCTTAAATCAGCGAAAGTAAGCACTGTTTCTTTGGTATTGAGAATCGTCGGAGCACGTTTTGCTAATACTTCTATTCTCGCGAGTAGCTCACTAAAGGCAAAAGGCTTAACCAAATAGTCATCTCCCCCAGCCTTTAGGCCGTTTACCCTTTCGTCGACATCACCTAGAGCGGACAAAAATATTATTGGGAAATTTTTGCCAATAGCACGTAACGCTTTAACTATGGATAAACCGTCTAATTCAGGCAACATACGATCGACGATGAGTAAATCAAACTCATTATCTATGGCTGTAGAAAGACCCTGTTTTCCATTGGATATATGCATTATGCAATGACCTACTTGCTGCAAACCTTTCACTATAAAATCTGCGACAGCATTGTCATCTTCAATAAGTAATATTTGCATCAATAGGTCCAATTTTTCCGTGAGAAAATACCACTTTAGTATGCCTGTTTAAGTAGACTAAAGTGGTATTTTGTTATTTATACTGTTTGATATTTTCAGGTTGCCAATTATATTCGATCATACGTGCAGTCATTCGTGCATGGGCAAGCCCTCTAAGTCGAGCTACCACGTGTAAAGCACCATCAATGCCAGAAGATACGCCAGCAGTTGTAATGATTTTACCGTTATCAACGAAACGGCCTCCGCGAACAACAGTAAAATTTTGTTGTGATGACTGTCTATCGAGCCAATTCAGCCACGAACCATGAGTAGTCGCGTTGAGACCTTCTAACATTGATGCACCTGCCAATAAATTCGCCGCGTTGCACACTGACATAGTTATCTTTGCTTGCCTAGATGTTGTCTTTATCCATGCCATTGTTTCGGCTTGATGAAATAACGGAGCAACGCTCCCACCAGGAACAATTAATATATCTGCTTTAGGCATATTTTCAAAAGTGTACTTTGGCGTAACCTGATAACCTCCCCCATCAAACGTTTTCATTGTCGAACCAACAGTATAAACATTGAAACTATGCGCATTTACAAATACCTCTAAAGGCCCTGCCCAATCCAAAACATCCACGCCATCAAATACCAAAACAGCGATATTTAATGGCTTATTTTTTTTCATCGAGTGCCCCGCCATCAAATGGTCTGATTTATTGCCCTTTGCTTTTGATAATGGTTTTCTTTTGAATTCCATCGGTTGGCTCAGCCCCATCCACTCTACAGTGCCATTTATCTTGTTTTTTGATATTGAATGGCTAGTAAATTTTATGCCCGCATCAGGTAATACAAAGTTGATAGTTCCGCTTCTAAAATCTAGCGTTCTATCATCTTCATTAGACGTTCCTAATCCCCGTGTATCCATGCCCCAATAAGAATAACTTGCTGATAATTTGCCATTGATAACCTTGGTAGTAAAAGTAAGTGGATGTTCGTGGTCACCCATTGATATTCCACCTTCCCAGGCACCAATCAATTCCATTTCAACAGGCGTTGATGATGTAGGCTTAATAAATGGAGTTACTTTTGTTTCAGAGTTATCAACTTTCTGCCCAGACCAATTTCCGGTTTGAACGACTTGAGTGTTAGCACTGTAAACGTGTTTGGAATTTGCATCATTCGATATTACTTTTGTTTCTAAATCAAATGTGGGCTTTTTAGGTGTGATACTTACGCCTGAGGTACAAGCGGTTATTAGTGAGATTAATGAAATGCATAATCCCGAATATAGATACTTTTTAAACATGATTTTTACATTGGTTATTAAATTGAAACCTTATTTTAAAGTCATAACGTGAGCTAAGAATTCCTTAAAGATTAAATATATTTAATCTTTAAGGAATTGAGAATTTCATCAAAAGGGTCAGAGTCTGACCTCATTGATGCCGCTTTAAATTAAGCTATGCGAACTTATACCAATCTAGCAAAGTAACTGATCATTTTTAACGGCCTAAATAGATAATGCCTTCGTTATTTATTTTCTATGTAGAATAACTACATACGTAAATAAATGCCTTGTCCTAACCTATTTATTCTCGTGAAAAAGTAGACCACTTATTTACCTAGATTGGTATTAATCTTGGTTGTTGATTACAACATCACAGGTGCCGAAGTTTTCGACGGCAACCGATAACTTGTTAGTGCCTAATGCGGCAGTTGCCCCAAGTAACGAACGTGCAATACCATCTAGAATTTGCTCTGGTTCTAATTCCATTTGATCACAAATATCAGCAATACCATCCATCAATTCTTGGCATTGTTCGTCAGTAATTCTTTCTGTAGTCATTTTATTTTCCCACTTAAATATTTCATCAGTTATTTGTTTAATAACGTTTATTTTATCAAATAAGTCTTCGCAGGACAGCCATTAAATGGAGTTGGTATTAATTACCTATAAAAGTTTTAGATACACGAACAAATGCTTCTTTGTTTTCATTATCGTACCCTCCATGGCCCACATTAGGAATAATCCAAAGTTTAGAGTTTTTTAGGTATCTTCTTGATCGTATTACTTCTTCAAGTGGTACACCTTGGTCATCATCACCCGCTACTATCAGGACATTTGTCTTAATTTTTTTAAGATCCTCATTACTCATCCGTATCGAATAATTCTTAAACTGTTCAAACATAACACGAATTTGTTCATCAGATTTGTGAGCACCTTTTATCCAAGGATAATCTTTTGCGATTTCATAAGTAAATGACTTTTCGATTGCAGGGTAATCTTCAATGGACCAACTACCTAAAGAACCAATTGTCACCATAGAATCGATGAGCGATGGGTTAATTAATGCGAGTTGATAAAGAACATCACCACCGTAGCTAAAACCAATTGCATTGATCCTATCTAGTTTAAGGTATTGAATTAACATATTTAAGTCTTCAGCAACCTTCTTAATCGACAAAGTTTCTGTAAAGGCATCAGATTTACCATGTCCTGTTAAATCAACCAAATAAACTTGGTATCTATCAATATAGTCATTTACATGATCACGCCAAGCCATAGATGATTGGGTATAACCGTGCAGTAAAAACAATGGTGAACCTTTGCCATAAACTTCGTAATAAATACTTTTCCCGTTAATGGTTACGGTCTCAGATTTTGTTGGCTGGTTAGCAAGGCAATTTAAAGACATTAATACTCCGATTAATATAAGAATAAAATTTTTAAGCATAGTAGTAGTACTTCTTATTTATTAATTTAACGGGTAAATACATCCTTCGTGCTTACCCATTTAATGACCCAGTCATTCTCTTGCGCACTATTTTTCCAATTACCTGATGCATAAAACAAGTATTGACCGTCAGGAGTGACATATGGGTTGCCAAGATTGTTAGTATTAATGTTATCTGATAGCCGTTTAGGCAGTTGCCAGCCCTCACTGGTTCTATATGAAATGTAAATTTCGAAAAAGTCATCGAACTTCTTTTCAAAAAGTAGGTAGGACTCGTCTGGCGCTACGTATGGGGTCAACATGTTATGGTTTTTGCCTTCTGTAAAATTTACTCTCTTGGGCTTTTGAAATTCCCCCTCTACATCGTCGGCTACAAACAAGGCCATATCACTATAATCCGAATTATAGCTATGAAAATACATACGGCCCGAATTAGTGAGCGATGGATGAGAGTTCGATTTTCCCTCCATCCCCGGTATGTTTACCCATTTTGCTTCGCTCCAACCGTTTTTCACCTTTTTACTACGCCAAATATTCCAAGTACTAGAATTTATGTCTTTTCCAGTGGGTCGTGTGGAACTGAAATAAACCCACTGACCATCCTCAGTGAAATGTACCCCATGTTCTAAATAGGAAGAATTGAAGAAGGCCTCTTGGGGAGATGTCCATTGATCACCAATCCTTCTAATATACATCACCGTAAATTGACTAAAGCTTACATTAGAAAGTGTATAATAATACTCGTTCATGTCTGGCGTAAAAACCCCAGCATGGGCGAGTTGCTTATCAGGAATTAACTCAGGTTTGAATAGTGCAGGTATATCGATTGGTGGGTATTCTCCCAAATATTTTTCTTGCTCAGTATTCACTTTCATTGTTGTATTACATCCTATTATCGACATCAAAATAGCCAAGCCGATAAATTGCAGTATTGTTTTCATATCAAAAATCACCTTATAAATTATGATTTAACTTTTTTATATCCATTTCATTTGTAAGCGTATAGCTAACGGCACCTGCTGTTAGTATTTAATCTCCGGTATGTTATCTCCATACTTAATTTAGGAGATAAACATGAGAATTACGCGTAGCCAAGAGCAATGGCAAATAATCATTGATGA
>Ga0209395_1001725_pt1 | contig 30162 bp, 25 predicted proteins | sample GOMGulsemesocosm_3_FD_184635 | JGI IMG/M metagenome (GOLD analysis project Ga0209395, IMG submission 184635) | Methane-oxidizing microbial communities from mesocosms in the Gulf of Mexico - GOM9D Gulf of Mexico (SPAdes) (version 2) | ecosystem: Environmental > Aquatic > Marine > Cold seeps... | reverse complement strand
CACCGACGGCGGATAGGCGGCAGCACCTTTATTGTCATTGGAATACCAGACGTCAAAGCCAGATAAATCAAGACGATTATCAACAATATGAGCTAATGCATACTCGAAGGTACCAGGTACAATTTGCAGGGAGAAATCAATGGGTATTAATTTATTTTGACAAGATAAATCAGGTTTATAGTTGGCCATCTTGTTTCACTCAGGGTGAATAATAACCATTAGATCACAGACCCGAACGGGGTTCAAGCTTAATATTCATACAAAACCCATAAACTAAAAAAGAACGTGAAAACGTCCTTTTTTGATAAATTCTACAGCCTCAACGCCTCAAGAAGAGGCAGCGTTTACGCTGTCCTTCTTGCTTGATTTGTTAGGCTTTGAGTTGGTCAGATTTAATGCTCGCAGTAAGTTATCGAACTCTTCGTTACCACTAAATCCTTTCTGAACAGCTAGCTTATGATGATTTACACTTAAATGCTCATATAGCTCTTTTAAGCTAATTTCACCTTCAGGTGAATATAAAGTCAGGGCTTCAGCTTTAGCGTAAAGGTCGTTTGATAAGGAAACGTTATAGGCAATTACCGCCATCTGTAGTTTTATGAAATAAAAGCCGAAAACTACTAATGCAAGTTTCAAAGTTAAGTTGAAGCCGACCTCAACCCCAAACTGGATATTTGATTCATTGGGCTCAGGAAAACCTATTGAATAAAAAGCCCACGCCAGTCCACCAAGAATGAGCAAAACCTTAAAAAAGCTAACGGATGCGCCTAGATTATATGATTTTGCTCTCTTCTCTAGTTTTTCTACTACTGCATCGATTTTATCTATATTCATTGAACTTCCTTGAAGGCCTAACAGCTATACTAGGCCGGAACATTCCTTATTTACGGTAGAAATACGCCCTAGCCTAAAAATTTATTTGGCAACAGAATACTACGCCTATTTAGACTATTCAATAAGTTACAGTAACACATAAAGCATTTAATCAGCAGAAAGGCGGAAATGTTCCGTATTTGTGGTGGAAATGCGGAAACCATTTTTATCGTCAGTGAATAAATGGTGCCGCCTATTTTTCATCAGAAAACTTATTCTAAACTCTTAGTCTACCCCCCTCAATATAAATAACAAAAAAGCGATTTACCCTAGGTAAACCGCCTTTACGAAAGTGGATTTGGCGCTTAAATTTAAGCTAATTCATTAACAAGTCGCGTGCGCTCTTCGTCGGTGTATTGCACCACCCCTACTGGAATGCGATCATTAATGGCGACACGAATCAGCTCGGCGTCTGCCGTGCTAAAACCGCCACACAGTTCAATTAATTGAATGCCCTTGGTGAGCATTTCTTGAGCCACCAGCTGTGCTTGTTCAACATCGCTAACGCCTGCAATCGACATGTCAAAGTTTTCGGTGGCCAAGCGTGAATGGTGTTTAAACATCTCTAAATCTGCACTTTTAACAATAAATCCGTAACGTTGTAATGCCATTGAACACTCTCTGGGTCGGGTTAAATAAGTTCTTATTACAAACTGCTTTGCGGTGGGTCATTAGCACCAATTGATCATCATGACTAAGGCCAAAAATAATCACGTATAATGTGGGATGTTCTGGCAATTAAGACAACTGCCAAACTTGAACTTATGCCTGTGCCTGCACGACAGTAATCGCGATAACATTCACCACATCGTTAACACTGCAACCGCGCGACAAGTCATTCGCGGGCTTTTTTAGCCCTTGTAAAATAGGCCCAATCGCATCGGCCTTGCCAATACGTTCTGCGAGTTTGTAACCAATGTTACCCGCTTCTAAATTTGGAAAAACCAATACGTTGGCCTTGCCATGAGTGGCACTGTGCTCCACTTTTCGCTCAGCTATCGCTGCGACAATGGCTGCGTCGAGCTGGACATCACCGTCGATCGCCAGTTCAGGCATTCGCTCTTTAACTAAACGGGTCGCTGCCACTACTTTGTCAACCGCCGCATGTGTGGCACTGCCGCTGGTCGAAAATGACAACATGGCGACTCGTGGCGCTTCTTCAAGCAAGGTTTTCGCACTGTTGGCTGCTGATAAGGCAATTTGGGCTAATTGTTGCTCGTTGGGATCGATCACGAGTGCGCAATCGGAAAAAATAATCCCGCCTTTTAAGTCATGAAACGGCTGACACAACATCATTAAAAAATAGCTTGAGACCATCGTGGCAGACTCTGCCATGCCAATAATTTGAATGGCGCTACGCACGGTATCACCCGACGTGTAAACCGCCCCAGCGACCGAGCCGTCTGCGTCGCCCAGGTGCACCATCATTTGGGCAAAATACAAGGGCTCTTGAATTAGCTGTAGTGCTTGTTGCTCGGTCATGCCTTTATGCTGGCGCAACATAAACAGTTGCTGAGCATAACGCGCAATATCGAGGTTGTCGCACGGGTCAATAATATCAATATGCTGGGCATTAATATTAAGATGATCGGCTTTGGCCAATATTTTACTGACATTTCCCAGCAACACGACCGACGCAATGCCTTTAGCGGCGGCCAGTGAACCCGCTTCAATAATGCGAGGATCTTCACCTTCAGCCAACACAATACGTCGCGGCGAGTTAGCAGCGCGTTTAAATATATTATTGAGTGCTTTCATGCTGAGCCTTGTTTAAAGTGAAAACGTTTGGCATAAATTACGGCTAAATAAGCTATGCCAAGCGTTTTTGTTAATTGATTATTGGTAATTGGTAATTGCGAGTTTAGCCATATGACTAAAAATAAGCCGAGGGCAAGATGCCTTCGGCTTATTGGGGTAAACAGGGTATTAGTTAAACGAAATCTTGGTACTTTTCTAAATGACGAATTGGCTTAGCCAATGCATCACGACGGAACGGGTCGCCCAGCTCACGAGTACACATTATTTCGATAACCGTGGTTTTACGATCTTCCATTTGAGCACGGATAGCTTCATTAAGGACTGGGCCAATGTCTTCTAACCTGTCAACAGTAACGCCTAACGCCCCCATAGAACGTGCAATGCCAGCAAAGCTTTGATTTTCGAGTTCACCTGCGACAAAACGACGGTTGTAGAAATCAACTTGGTTCTTCTTCTCAGCGCCCCACTGACGGTTGTGGAATACGATTGAAGTCACTGGAATGTCTTCACGCACACAGGTCATTATTTCCATCATCGACATACCCCATGCGCCGTCACCCGCGTATGAAATTCCCGGACGATCTGGCGCAGCAACTTTGGCACCAATCATGGTTGGCAGCGCGTAACCACAGTTACCAAACGACATTGCAGCGAAGAACGAACGTGGCCGCTCAAAGCGTAAATAGCTGTTTGACACTGAGTTAATGTTGCCGATATCGGTTGATACCATGACATTTTCAGGCATTGCTTTTTCAAGTTCACGTAAAACCTGACGTGGGTGTAACCAGTTGTCTTGTTCTGCATTTTGCTCGTTGATCATTTCAAGTGAGTATTCATCTTTTTCATGGATCCACTCGTCGAGTTCTTGCTCCCATGCAGCTTTTTCATCGGCAATAATCTGCGCGCGCTCTTCTTTGTTATCAAGACACTTCGGGTTTAAGTCCGCTAATAATCTCATTAGCTCTTGCGCCGCTGCTTTGGCGTCACCACAAATGGCAACATCAATTTTCTTAACCAAACCAAGCATTTTAGGATCGCAATCCACTTGAATAATTTTGGCATTCTTTGGCCAGTAATCGAGACCATGTTGTGGCAAGGTGCCAAACGGCCCTAAGCGCGTACCCAGTGCTAACACGACATCGGCTTTAGCGATAGTTCGCATGCCCGCTTTAGACCCTTGGTAACCAAGCGGACCACACCATAATGGGTGTGACGCTGGGAATGAATCATTGTGTAAATAGCTGTTTACCACTGGCATGCCAAGCTGATCAGCAATCGCAATCGCTTCTTCAAAAGCATCACCTTGCACTACACCGCCACCAGACACCATCACCGGAAACTGAGCATTAGCAAGTAGCTCAGCCGCTTGTTTAAGCGCTTGAGCACCACCCGCGCCGCGTTCAATGCGGATTGGCGTTGGTATGTCACATTCAATATCACCGTAGAACTGATCGCGTGGGATATTAAGTTGGGTTGGGCCATTTTCTAGCATTGCACGGTCAAAACAGCGCGCGGTTAATTCAGCCATGCGTGAGTTGTTAACGACACTGACTTGGTATTTGGTAATGGTTTCGAAAAATGGTAATTGCTCAGCTTCTTGGAAACCGCCCAAGCCTTGCGAGTTTGTGCCTGTTTCGGGGGTAATACATACCACTGGAGAATGTGCCCAATAAGCCGCCGCAATCGCGGTAACAAAGTTTGTAATGCCTGGGCCATTTTGTGCAATACAAACACCATGACGACCAGATACCCGCGAGTAACCGTCGGCCATGTGACCTGCACCTTGTTCATGCACTACCGGGATTAAACGAATGCCAGCCGGGGTAAAAATATCCATTGCATCCATAAAGGCGCTGCCCATGATGCCGAACGAGTCAGTTACGCCATTGGCAACCAACGTTTCAACCATTGCTTCACTTGGAGTCATACGAGCCATTTTTCTATTCCTTTTATTTATAAATGCGGGCACTAAGCTTGGCTATTGCCCGTCATAAGCAATTGATGAGTTAACTGATTAGTTAGCGGGGTGATATGGGGTAAATTCACGCCCAAGTGCCACCGCGACTTCTTCACTGGTGATTTTTCCCGCGTGAATATTAAGGCCATTGGCCAAATGTGGGTCGCGTTGAATCGCTTCTTGCCAACCAAGATTGGCCAAGGCAACAATGTAAGGTAAGGTCGCATTGTTTAAAGCTAAGGTTGAGGTACGGGCAACCGCGCCAGGCATGTTAGCAACACAGTAATGAACAACACCGTCAACCATATACGTTGGATCTTGATGAGTGGTGGCATGCGACGTTTCAAAACAGCCGCCTTGATCTATTGCAACATCAACCACCGCCGAACCCGCTTTCATGCGAGACACCATGTCAGCGGTGACTAATTTTGGCGCCGCTGCACCGGGAATAAGCACACTGCCAATCACTAAATCAGCCGACAACACATGCTCTTCTAACGCCGCTTTGCTCGAGTAAACCGTTTGAATCGCGGTGCCAAACTCGCTAACTAAACCACGTAATACATCGACACTGCGGTCTAAAATAACCACTTGCGCGCCTAACCCTAGCGCCATACGTGCAGCGTTGCTGCCCACGACACCACCACCAATAATAGTTACTTTCGCGGGCTCAACCCCTGGCACACCGCCAAGTAATACACCGCGACCTTGCTTGGAATTTTCAAGACAGGCAGCGCCTGCTTGAATTGACATGCGACCAGCGACTTCTGACATGGGTGCCAACAGCGGTAAACCACCTTTAGCTGAGGTCACTGTTTCGTAAGCGATACAGGTTGCGCCACTGGCTTGCAAGTCATCGGTTTGTTCAGGATCTGGCGCTAGGTGCAAGTAAGTAAATAATAACTGGCCCGGACGCAACATTTTACGCTCAATTGCTTGTGGCTCTTTAACTTTAACGATCATGTCGGCCGCGGCAAAAATTTCGTCGGCACTGCCCGCAATTGTCGCGCCTGCGGCTAAATAATCGCTGTCGCTAAAACCAATGCCAGCGCCGCCGTTAGTTTCAACCACCACTTTATGACCACGGCTTGTTAGCTCTTGGACACTGGCTGGCACCATACCTATCCGGTATTCATAATTTTTTATTTCTTTTGGCACACCAATCAACATGTTTAACACTCCTATCTATTATTTTTCTTCGTCATTCATTTAGGGCGTGGGTCCGGGTTTGCTAATGGATTAGCGGTTTCGGATTACGTGTTAACAAGATTAGGAGGAAGCAGCCAAAGCCGATAGGGCCAGATTTAAAATCACGATTAAGCCAGTGTAAAAACAGCTAGAAATACATAATAAATAAATAAAATACAGTTGGTTAACTAATGGGGCCAAAAGAGTAATTGCGTTAGGCAGGCATGATAAAGCGGCGATTAAAAACAATTAATGCCCGCAAAAGGTGCGAGCATTATTTAACGTTCATTACAGAGCGAACAAATTAAACTAAACCATTGAGCGGATTAACTCGGCTAACTTTTTAATGCCCGGATCAATTCGATCGGTTGAAATGGATGAAAAACCCAGTCTAAAATAATTCTTAGGCGGGTTTGGCTCTAAAAAGTGAATTTCGCCCGACTCAATTAAGATGCCATGCTCCATCGCTCGTTCTTGCAATAATTGCGCATCGAGGCCCTCTGGGCCCTTAATCCAATAACACGAACCACCAAACGATGGCTGGGTATGTGACTCGGGCAAATACTGGCGCAGTGCTGCATCCATCGCTCGCCAGCGGGTTTGGAAATTTCGGGTAATGTTCATAATTAATGAGTCGTGATAACCCCGCTCAATAAATAGCGCAACCGAACGTTGGTTATTAGCCGCAGGATGGCGAACAATTAACCGCCGCAACGCCCTCGCCTCGCGAATTAGTGCCGCTGGCCCAACTAAATAACCAACGCGTAAACCCGGCGCTAATGTTTTAGACAAGCTGCCGATATAAATCACCCGATCATTGGTATCTAAGCTTTTTAATGCAGGGGTTGGATTCGATTCAAAGTTGGTTTCACTTTCGTAATCGTCTTCAATAATAATAAAATCATCGCGATCGGCTTGGGCCAACAGCTCGTAGCGTCGTGATATTGGCATGGTGACTGTGGTTGGGCATTGATGACTGGGCGTGGTGTAAACCAAGTCGCAGCCATTAAGTACCTCACCAACCTGCATGCCGTCGGCGTCGACTGGCACCGATTTAATTTGCGCAGGATTAAGCATCGCAATGTTACGAACATCGACATAACCTGGTGTTTCAAGCCCGAGCACACTGTTTTTGTCGAGTAATAATCGTGCCAACATATACAACGCTTGCTGCGCGCCAACCGTAATTAATATTTCATCTTCGCTGGCCCACACGCCCCGACGGGGCAATAAGCGGGTTTTAATCTGCTCAATAAGCAATGGATCGTCATTGTCCATGCGATCACCAGCCCATTCTTTGATCGCTGGGCCACTGACCGCATCACGACAACACTCACGCCAATTAACCGTTGGAAACATCGATTCATCGAACTGACCGTAATTGAAGGGGTATTGATACTTTTGCCAATCGCGCGGTTTGACAATATTGGTTTGGCTGCTTGGTTTTACCTTAAAGCGTTGCTGCCAGTCTGGCGGATGATAATCAGCACAGGAATGTAAGTCATGCGGTTCTCGTTTAACTTGGCCGGTTAAAATATCCGGATTAACATAATAACCACTGCGCTCTCGTGCCAACAAATAGCCATCGTCTAACAGATGTTCATAAGCGAGCACTACGGTATTACGAGCTACTTTTAATTGCTGTGACAGTTTTCTACTCGACGGCAGCGCGCTGTCCATTGGAATATTGCCATTGAGGATCGCTGCCGCAATTTGTTCCCTTAATTGCTGCTGTAAACTACCACCTTGACCCGGTGTTAAATGAAATAATTGGAACATACTGCAACCTTTATTATTATATTTATAGCCACTGAACATTAAAATTCGCATGTTTATTATGGTTACCAAACTCGCTAAAAAAAATGTTCAGCCCTAGCGGTTCACAAATCGCAAACCAATTAGTAACACAACGTTAACACGCCTCACTCTAGCATTAATGTCTTTATAATAACCAGTTGATTTATTGAAATTTTATACTCTTTAGCAGATAAGACAATGAGCAGAACAAACGGTAGATGAGCCTATAACATCAACAATTTCAGCGCTAAACGCGCTCGGGCTAACTCAATTATTTATCAAACAATCGAGTTAAGCCTCAATAAAAAATTATGCGTTGGGTGCTAACTCTGCCAAGGCTTCGTCAAGGGCATTGACAATAATGTCTAGCTCAACTTTAGTGGCAATTAAGGCCGGACTTAGGCAGATCGTGTTGTTAAACTCCTTAAACGAGCGGTTAGTTCGACCAATGATTACGCCGTTTTGCATGCAATGTGCACCAATGGCAATGGCTAAGCTTTCGTCCATTGGCTCTTTAGTCTCTCGGTCTTTAACCAGTTCAAAACCCACAAACAAACCTTTGCCACGGACATCGCCAATCACGTCATATTTTGCCATTAAGCCATTTAAACGACCGAGCAGGTATTCGCCTTGCTGAGTGACATTTTCAAGCAAATTTTCATTTTCAATAATTTGCATGTTCACCAATGCGGCAGCAGGGCCAGCGGTGCAACCACCAAAGGTAGAAATGTCGCGGAAATACCCCATGCGGGCATCGTCGTCTTCTTTAAACGCGTTAAACACTTCTTCAGTGGTGACGGTACAAGAAATAGCGGCATACCCCGACGCCACCCCTTTAGCCATGGTCACCATGTCTGGTTTAACACCGTAATGCTGATAACCGAACCATTTACCGGTGCGGCCCAAACCACAAACAACTTCATCGATATGGAGTAAAATGTCGTACTTTTTACAGATTTCTTGCACCCGATCCCAGTAACCTTGAGGCGGTTCAATCACGCCACCGCCTGCGGTGATTGGTTCTAAACATAGTGCGCCAACGGTGTCTGCGCCCTCTGCTAAAATAACGCGTTCTATTTCATTGGCGGCGCGAAGACCATAATCGTCAACATCGCCCCATTGTGAACGATATTCGCAACAATGCGGCACTTCAACAAAACCCGGAGTGAAGGGGCCGTATTGATTTTTTCGCTCGAACTGGCCAGTGGCACTGAGCGCGGTAATAGTAGTACCGTGATAATCACGCTCGCGAAATAAAATTTTATGCTTTTTGCCACCGTATTTTTTAGCCGCAATTTGGCGGACAATTTTAAACGCCTTTTCGTTGGCCTCGGAGCCAGAGTTTGAATAATAAACGCGGCTCATGCCGGGCATTTTGCTAATCAACTTTTCGGCAAATTGCGCCGCTGGCACGTTGCCCGCCGTTTGAGCAAAATAATTAAGCGTCACCAGTTGATCTCTCACCGCATCTGCAATTTCGGTCCGACCATAACCAACGTTAACGGTCCAAACTGCACCAGACACCGCATCGAGATATTCATTACCTTTGGCGTCCCACACGCGCATGCCTAAGCCTTTAACAATTACCATGGGATCTTTTTCTTCAAATGGCTTGTGTTGCGTTAGGTGATGCCAAACATGCTTGCGATCTTGTGCCACGACTTGCTGCGAATCGAACTCGTTAACGTTATAAGCCATATCTATCCCCTCAAAGGTCTTGTTGTGTGATGCTTGTTTTAATACCTGTAGTTTAAAACCTGTAGTTTAATACCAGTTACGTGATGTTTGTGTCTGATACCAATAGTGTAATGTCGTCGCCGCCGAAGCCGTGCGCCAAATACTCAAATATAGGTTGTTATCATTTCTATAAATTACTGTGCATCAGTTAAAACAAGTTAGATCCAGATGTTTTAGTTAGGTTAGACCAGTCTGTGTTTACCAAAATTTCGATCGCAATAATCACGATTAAGCATCGGATCTTCGGTCATAAAAAAGGGCTTAGCATCATGCTAAACCCTAAAAATGATTAAGAGTGAGATAGAGAGTGGAAATATCGAACTATTTAAAATTGTGTGAGATCACTACGCATTTCTTGTAACTTTGCAGCCATCACTTGTTCAAGATGATCAAGCTCATTGAGTAGTCGCTGTTTATGCTGAGTGCGGCCTTGACTCAACTCAACCGTAGCAAGCTCGTCAAGAGCGGCTGTTAACGCCGCTGCTTGCTCGTTTTGAGGCCCTGCGCGCTCAAAGTTAAAGCTGACACTTTGCGGCAATGTCGATTGCTCGGTGGTGTTAAAATAAATTTTCAACACATCTTGAGCCGCTGTCGTGGTCAGAATGTGATGACTAATACTGCTAATATCGGTCAGCCCCATTGCGTTGAGCGTGTTAAATTCTGCCATTACACCTACCTTATTAGTTTGAATATCGACAGCATAAAACATCAGCAATAAATAACTAGGTCCAATCTTAACCAAATATCGTACCAGCTGGCCCCATGTTAGGGCAAAGTCTGGTGCTAATCCCGGTGGCGCTTAATTTTTATAGTAAAGGAAAATTATTGATAATCAAGAGGTCATCATGGCGACAAAATCACAAGTACAAGTCCAATTACAGGCCAATGCAGTTGAGCTGTTTAACCGCTACCATAAATATACTGGCACTTCGCCTGAAGTGTATATAACTCAGTTGGTTGAGCAAACCTTGCCAACCGTAGCCGCGATGGTCGATGCCATGGATGAAGCCAGCAAGCAGCCAGACAAAGACATTGATGTGATGGCGCTGTTTGGTAAAAAAATGGCAGAGCATGCATTAACACAACAAAACATTGCGTTAAGTCAATAAGCACATAACCCTCTGTAGGGGTGCTCTAACCCAGGGAGTGACGTCTCTCAGACAAGCGAACCACAGTCCGACCAGCAACATTGTTAGGGCCTTGTAAAATCATCCGCCTGCGTTGATTACATTTGACGCTAGGCACCTTTCCCGCCAAAAAATTCGAGTTTACCTTTCCACATAAGAGCCAACAAGATATCCCAATAATGTAAGTGATAGCCTAAAGCCTACGCTGGAACTAATACAGCCCATAGACGATGAATTAATAGCGATTTGTTACTCTAATGACACACGTTAATACACAGAGTAACTTACCTAGCCGCGCGAGTTGCGTTTAAGCGTACTTGACACTACTTTTAATACAGCAGGGATTACTAACAAACTATTAAACATCGGGTAAAAATTTCGTTGAACGCATGACGTTTTTGTTATGCAGCACATAAAAAATGGATTTCATTATGGCTAATATCATTAAACAGCAATACCCACGCATTACTAAACTACGTGCTATCACCACCGGAACTCATCAAAGCCTGGACGACAAGGTGATGTCATACCAGCCTTTTGAGAGCAACGAGAACTACATTAAATTCTTAAAATTCCAGCATAAATTCATGAATAAAGTGGCCCCGCTTTATCAAAGTAAACAATTAACTAAGCTGTTTGACAACCTAAATTCTCGCTGTCGTTTAAATTATCTTGAACTGGATTTAGCCGACTTTAATCAACCCGTTGCTGAGATTAACAATAACGAGATCAATACGCTTTCATTGCCCGCTGCCATTGGTTGGTTATACGTTATTGAAGGATCGAAATTAGGCGCTGCAATGTTAGCAAAAGAAGTTGGCAAGCTTAATTTAACCGGCGAATATGGGGCTCGATTTTTAGCTGGCCCTGGTAATGGCCGAGGCAGTGCGTGGCGTGAGTTTATGCAGTCAGTTGAATCAATTGAGCTATCGACAAGAGAAGAACAAATGATGCTTGATGGTGCGCTGAATGCCTTTATGTATGTGCACTCATGTGTTGACAATGTACTAGCACGTAATTAATGCAGCCATTTATCGATTTAAAACAACAGCTCAACCACTGCAAAAAGTCTTTCTTTTTTGCGCTTGGAATTATTATGGTCGCATGCGGCATTATTGGTATTATGTTGCCAGTAATGCCGACCACTATTTTTTTTATCATGGCATTAGCGTGTTTTAGTCGTTCGTCATCACGCATGAAATACTGGTTATTAAATCATCCAAAATTTGGCGCTAATTTAACGGCTTGGTCTAAATACCAAATTGTCCCTAAAAAGGCACAATATTGGGCAACAGCTTCAATGATGCTCAGTGTCATTATTGTCGCATTAACGACCCAATCAATAACTTTAACCATGCTCGTTGCTTATAGTGTCCTGTTGGTCATCGTTTACTTATTCAGTAAACCTAGTTCGATTGAAGTAGCAATAAGGACGCAACACAGATCGACGTTATTGACCCCATGGAAAACAGCAATCTGTTTGGTCATATTTTTCACTTTATTATTTATTAATTGCCCATATTTAGTACAAAATATTTTATAAAAAACACTTCGAATATACCCATGATACCAATTGAATTAAAGACATGATCTTGTTGTGCTAAGGGGAAATCAGCAAGAGCAGGCGATCGAATGACCAATAGCTGCCTTGGAGCAGAGAGGTAGATAAGGGGCACGAGCAGAACGCAGTAGCCTTACTGTTGATTTAAACGAGCGAAAGTGCTCAATTATTCAATGTAATTGGTATTAAATTTATTAGCTCAAGACGTTGAATGAGCAATGGCGTGTAACCAATTATTATGGCGTCGAATTTTTGCCATAAAAAAAGGTAAAACCGTGAGGTTTTACCTTAATATCGACAGTAATTTACTGTGGTTAGCGCAATGCTAACTTGTCACTTTATAGTGCGACGATGTTCTCGGCTTGTGGACCTTTTTGGCCTTGACCGACTACAAATTCAACTTTTTGACCTTCGGCTAATGTTTTGAAACCGTCACCGCTGATTTGGCTAAAGTGAGCGAAAACGTCAGGGCCGTTTGCTTGCTCGATGAAACCAAAACCTTTAGCTTCGTTAAACCATTTTACAGTACCAGTAGTTGTATTAGACATAATAAATCCTATTAATTAAAGAGTAATTTTATAACCTCAGTTGAGGTTGACGTGCTGAAAGTGCTATTACTTATAATAAACAGGACGAAGTACAAATTGAACATCGTAGTTGTAACCGTAAATATAGGTGGTGCCTTAAAGCTGGACAAATTATAACCAAATATTTAACCAAGTCAACAGGCCCTGTCGATAAAATGACCAACAAGTGATCTGGCTAGCAAATTTTAGCCGCTAATGCTTCAGGCCCAATGTTAATAGTTTGCAATATTAATATACTTATTAACCATTGGGTTATCGAGTCGATTAATGCTGATCTTATCTATAATATCGAGTGTTTTAATCGCATTAGACATGTCGACCTTGTCCTTTAGCTCCATCTCGCTAAATGCGGTGCTATTTAACAGCTCGGTCAATGTTTGCTTGGTGCTTGCTAAATTTGACTTAAAATTTGGCTCTTTTTTGGCCTGCTCAATATCGTCAAATATAGTACTCGCGTGCTCAAGCGCCTGCTTAAGTGCGACAACGCTACTATTGTCTGAATCTTGATAATCGTCAATATTACTGAGTCGTTGATCTAATTCGGTTAAGTATTGACTCAGGCTTTGGGTCGATGTTTGCTCGTCCTCACCAGTCTCGGCAATACCAGCGTTATTATCAGTAAGCGTGGCATATTCTTTGTTAGACATTAAACCGTATTCGTAAACTCGGTCAATTAGACCAGCCGTATCGACTGAGGAAAATGATGTCCCGCTAAAAAACTCACTGGTGATTGCGCTCAGTTTTTGTGCCCGGGTTGAAAGTGACAGATTGCCCTGCTCTTGCAGCGCGGAATTAGCTACCGCTTTAGCTTCTTCAACCTGAGTCACTTGCTCTGAGGCGTTGATATTTGCCGATTGGTTGCCAAGCAGCGAATTGTACATACTAATATTACTAAGCATTACGTGTTCCATTCAAATTATTGACGGCTGCTGTGCTTAAAGCAAAAACTAGACCATTGTGCTCATTGAATGAAATGGATATTACTTAACCTGACTTCTGAATAAGAGTTTTATAACAACAAAAAGCCCGCACGAGGCGGGCTTTTAAAACGAACTAGAAAAGCGGACGCTTACCAGCCGGTTTTGTCTTTAAGAGCGACACCGATGTCGGCAAGGCTGCGCACAGTTTTAACACCAGCAGCTTCTAGTGCTGCAAATTTCTCATCTGCAGTACCTTTGCCGCCAGCGATAATTGCGCCAGCGTGGCCCATACGCTTACCTGCCGGTGCAGTAACACCCGCAATGTAAGAAACAACGGGTTTAGTCACATTTGCTTTGATGTATTCCGCGGCTTCTTCTTCAGCCGTACCACCAATTTCACCAATCATCACGATTGCTTCAGTTTGTGGATCATTTTGGAACATTTCCAAAATGTCGATGAAGTTAGAACCAGGAATAGGATCGCCACCAATGCCAACACAAGTAGACTGGCCGAAACCAGCATCTGTTGTTTGCTTAACGGCTTCATAAGTAAGCGTACCTGAACGCGATACAATACCCACTTTACCCGGCTTGTGGATGTGGCCTGGCATGATCCCAATTTTAGTTTCACCCGGCGTGATAACACCTGGGCAGTTAGGACCAATCATTCGTACGCCAGTTTGCTCAAGCTTAACTTTAACATCAACCATATCGAGCGTTGGAATGCCTTCAGTAATGGTGATGATTAGTTCAATGCCTGCATCGATAGCTTCTAAAATAGCATCTTTACAAAATGGTGCTGGCACGTAGATAACAGTTGCTGTAGCACCTGTCGCTTCTACGGCTTCACGAACGGTATTAAATACCGGCAGCCCTAGGTGCGTTTGACCGCCTTTACCAGGGCTTACGCCACCAACCATCTGTGTGCCGTATTCCATCGCTTGTTCAGAGTGGAATGTACCTTGACCACCAGTAAAACCCTGACAGATTACTTTCGTATCTTTATTAATTAATACAGACATTATTTGCCCTCCGCAGCAGCAACAACTTTTTGCGCAGCGTCAGTTAGTGACTCAGCAGCGATGATATCTAAACCAGAGTTCTTAAGAACTTCACGGCCTAGTTCAGCGTTGGTACCTTCTAAACGAACAACAACAGGAACCTTAACGCCAACTTCTTTAACAGCGCCAATGATGCCTTCAGCAATCATGTCGCAACGAACGATACCGCCGAAGATGTTAACTAACACAGCTTTAACGTTTTCGTCAGACAAAATGATCTTGAATGCTTCAGAAACGCGTTCTTTGTTCGCGCCGCCCCCAACATCTAGGAAGTTAGCGGGCTTGCCACCATGAAGGTTGACGATATCCATCGTGCCCATCGCTAGGCCTGCACCGTTAACCATACAACCAACAGTACCATCAAGAGCTACGTAGTTTAGCTCCCATTGTGCTGCATGCGCTTCACGTTCGTCTTCTTGCGAAGGATCGTGCATAGCGCGGATTTTAGGTTGACGGTATAACGCGTTGCCATCGATGCCAATTTTGCCATCAAGACAATGTAAATTGCCTTCGTCTGTAATAACTAATGGGTTGATTTCAAGTAGTGCAAAATCAAAGTCGTTGAACATTTTGGCCAGACCCATAAAGATCTTAACAAATTGCTTCATTTGAGTCGGATTAAGACCCAACTTAAAACCGAGCTCACGTGCTTGATATGCTTGAGGTCCAACTAACGGATCAATCGTGGCTTTGTGTATTAATTCTGGTGTTTCTTCAGCAACGGTTTCAATATCAACCCCACCTTCAGTAGACGCCATAAATACAACTTTACGAGTGCCACGGTCAACAACAGCGCCTAGGTATAATTCGTTTTCAATATCTGTACAGCTCTCAACTAAGATCTTTGAAACTGGCTGGCCATTTTCATCTGTCTGATACGTAACTAAATTTTTTCCTAACCAGTGTTGGGCAAATTCTTTTATCTCTTCCTTTGATTTGACCAGCTTAACGCCACCCGCTTTGCCGCGTCCACCGGCGTGTACCTGAGTTTTAACAACCCACATATCTCCGCCAATTTTGTCGGCTGCTTCTGCAGCTTCTTGAGGGGTATCGCACGCGAACCCTTCAGATACCGGTAAACCATATTCTGCGAATAACTGCTTCGCTTGATACTCATGCAAATTCATGATGATTTTCCATTCCGTTAGTTAAATACTTCAAACCAAACCAAAAGGTTTAGCAACCATAGCACCTGTTACAAGGGCCAATTCTCTACAACTTGTCTAGCTACACTTCTAATACATCCACTACTAAACTTTTGGCTCTTCTAATATGTAATACTTTTTCCCTTTAATTACTGACCATCCTGTACTCGTTAAAATCGACGATAACGGCGTTGCTTTCAATCCCAATAGCTGACTATTGTTCACTCAAGCGCGTTGTTCTCGTTAATTCTTACGTCGTACAGCAAGATCATATAATTAAGGAAATTGTATAAATCGTTTATACGTCAAGTAATAAACGAGCTGGATCTTCAAGTAACTCTTTAATAGTTACTAAGAAACCAACTGATTCTTTGCCGTCAACGATACGGTGATCGTAAGACAGTGCTAGATACATCATTGGTAAAATTTCAACTTTTCCGTCAACAGCCATAGGCCGATCTTGGATTTTATGCATGCCAAGAATTGCACTTTGCGGTAAGTTGATAATCGGGGTTGAGATCAATGAACCAAAAACACCACCGTTAGTGATGGTGAAATTACCACCGGTCATTTCGTCAACAGTTAACTTACCATCTCGACCCTTGATTGCCAACTCACGAATTTTCTTTTCGATATCAGCCATGCTCATCTGATCAGTATCACGTAATACTGGCGTAACCAGACCACGAGGAGTTGATACTGCAATGCTGACGTCGAAGAAGTTATGATAAACAATATCATCACCATCGATTGAGGCATTAACGTCAGGGAAGCGTTTAAGCGCTTCAGTAACCGCTTTAACGTAAAATGACATAAAGCCTAAACGCGTATCGTGACGCTTTTCAAACGCATCTTTGTATTGCGCACGAAGATCCATGATTGGCTTCATGTTGATTTCGTTAAACGTCGTCAACATAGCGGTATCGTTCGTTGCTTGCAGTAAACGCTTAGCAATTGTTTTACGCAAACGCGTCATTGGTACACGCTTTTGTGAACGTGCGCCTAAATCAACTACTGGAGCCGCAGCTACCGGTGCAGCAGCTGGAGCGACAGCAGTTTTGATGAACGCTTCAACGTCTTCTTTCGTTAAACGACCACCAACACCAGTGCCTTTGATTTTGTCGCTTGATAATTTGTGCTCTGATAATAAACGGCGTACTGACGGGCTAAGTGCGTCGCTAGCTTCTTGATCCGCCGCAGGCGCATCTGTTGAAGCCGCTGTATCGTTAGATACTTCTTGACCCGCTACAGGGCCAGATTTAAGAATAGCAATGACGTGCTCACCTAATACGGTTGCACCTTCGTCTTCACGAATTTCAATAATTACACCGTTATCTGGTGCTGGTACTTCTAGTACCACTTTGTCTGTTTCGATATCAACTAAGTTATCATCACGTGATACAACATCACCAACTTTTACGTGCCATGTTGCGATTGATGCATCTGCCACTGATTCAGGTAATACAGGAACCTTAATTTCGATATTCATCGATTTTTTCCCTTAAATTTAAGTAATCGACCTAAGACGGATTGAGCAATACTTTAAATCTCTAAATCCGACTTAGGTGTGCCGCAGCACTTATTTAGTAGTTAGAGCTGAAGCGATCAGCGCTGCTTGTTGTAACTTATGCATTGCAGGATAACCACAAGCCGGTGCTGCAGATGCGTCACGACCCGCGTAACTCAGTTGCGACCCCTTCGGAATTGCATTCCAGAAATGGTGCTGGCTACAATACCAAGCGCCCTGATTTTGTGGTTCTTCTTGACACCAAACGTAATCAGTCACATGAGCATATTGCTCGAGCAACTTCGTCACTTCGTCATGTGGGAACGGATAAAGCTGCTCAATTCGGATAATCGCGACATCAGTCTGATTATTCTCACGACGTTTTTGCAGCAGTTCGTAATAAACCTTACCGCTACAGAATACGATGCGCTTAACCTGTTTAGGGTCAAGATCGTCGATTTCACCAATCACGTTTTGGAACGTACCGCTTGCTAGCTCTTCAAGCGTTGAAGTACACAACGGATGACGCAATAGCGATTTTGGTGTCATAACAACGAGTGGACGACGCATAGGACGTACCACTTGACGGCGTAACATGTGATAAATCTGGGCCGGTGTTGATGGTACAACAACCTGCATATTATGATCGGCACACAACTGTAAGAAACGCTCTAAACGGGCAGATGAGTGCTCAGGACCCTGGCCTTCATAACCGTGTGGTAGTAGCATAGTTAGACCACATAAACGGCCCCACTTTTGCTCACCAGATGAAATGAACTGATCAAATACTACTTGAGCACAGTTAGCGAAATCGCCAAATTGCGCTTCCCAGATATTCAAGCCAGCAGGTTCTGCTGTGGTGTAACCGTATTCGAATGCTACCACTGAGTTTTCAGATAAAACTGAATCAAACAGTCTAAACTTACCTTGATTTTCAGATATGTTTTTAAGCGGCACATAAGTGCTAGCATCCGCTTGATTGTGTAAAACAGCATGACGGTGGAAGAACGTACCACGGCCACTGTCTTGCCCGATCAGACGAATATTTGAGCCTTCATCAAGAATCGTGGCATACGCCAAGTTTTCAGCAAAGCCCCAATCAACCGATTTTTCACCGTTAGCCATAGTCACACGATCGTTGTAAATTTTAGCAACGCGCGATTGTAACTTGTGATCTTCTGGGTACTGACACATTTTATGGGCAAGCTCAGTCACTTTTTCAAGTGGTAGCGTTGCGTCATAAGGAATGTCCCAGTCATGGCCGATATAAGGAGACCAATCGGTTGAATGCAACGTCATTGGACGCCATTCATCAACCACACAGTCGCCGTGATCTAAACGGTCACGATACTCATTGATCATGCTTGACAGATCAGCTTGCTCAACGAGATTAGCTGCCAGCAATTTGTCAGCATAAATCTTACGCGGGGTCGGATGACGTTTAATTTTCTGATACATCAACGGCTGAGTTGCGTTTGGCTCATCAGCTTCGTTATGGCCATGGCGGCGATAACAAACCAGATCAATCACCACATCACGCTTAAACTTGTTACGGTAATCAACCGCAATGCGTGATACAAAAGCAACCGCTTCAGGATCATCACCGTTTACGTGAAAGATTGGCGCCTGTACCATTTTTGCAATATCAGTACAGTACATCGTTGAACGAGTATCTTCAGGGTTGTTGGTGGTAAAACCAACTTGGTTATTGATCACGATACGAATAGTACCGCCAACCTTGAAACCACGGGTTTGAGACATATTAAACGTCTCTTGTACCACGCCCTGACCAGCTATCGCACTATCACCATGAATGGTGATTGGCATAACTAGCTTGCCATCTTTACACTCTAATCGGTCTTGGCGTGCGCGAACACTGCCGATAACCACTGGGTTAACGATTTCAAGATGCGATGGGTTAAACGCTAGTGCTACGTGCAATGCACCATGGGGAGTTTCATAATCGGCTGAGAAACCTTGATGATATTTAACATCACCAGAACCATGCACTTCGTCATGAGTACCGGCAAACTCATCGAATAATTCCGACGGCTTTTTACCAAGCAAGTTAACCAAGACATTTAAACGGCCACGGTGAGCCATGCCCAATACGATTTCTTTCGCGCCATGTTCGCCAGCTTTATATAAAACCTCGCGCAACATCGGAATAAGCGCGCCGCCGCCTTCAAGTGAAAAGCGTTTTGCACCAGGAAATTTAGCACCGACATATTTTTCAATACCTTCGGCTGCCGTTAAGCCTGCTAAGAAACGGATTTTTTCATCTTTGCTGTACGCGGGGTTACTTTGTACTGATTCAAACTGCTGCTGTAGCCATCGTTTTTCTTCGGTGTCGGTAATGTGCATATATTCCACACCGACACTGCCACAGTAAGTTTTTTCAAGTGCGTTATGAAGATCACGAAGTTTCAGCGATTCTTTGCCAACAGCAAAAGAACCAACGTTAAACTCGGTATCCATATCGTCTTGAGTTAATGAATGAAATGCTGGATTTAACTCAGCTACCTTGTCACGTTCCCACAATCCTAATGGATCAAGGTTAGCGTGTTGATGACCGCGGAAACGGTAGGCGTTAATCATCTGTAGTACTTTTACTTGCTTAGAAGCCGTTTGCGGATCAATTTCGCTCGCTGGACCACCACGGGTCTCTTTTGCTGCTCGACGGAAGTAATCACGAATTTTGGTATGATTTACATCTTGAACGTCACTACTTTCAGGACTAACAGCTAGCTGTTCGAAAACAGCACGCCACTCGTCTGAAACAGCAGTTGCATCTTCAAGATATGCTTCATACATCCCTTCTATGTAGCTTGCATTAGCACCAGCCAGATGAGACGACTCTAACCACGTCTTCATTATGCCTTCATGCATTTTTTGCCCTTTTTTTATAAAAACGCTATTTTAATAGTTATAACTTTGAATGTTGTTGTAGAAAAAACATTCTAAGTCACCCAATTACACTTTTCAATAACCTAACGTATTAACAACATAAAGTTTACAACTCTTATGTCTAATACGAAAAAAGCCACACTCCCTTGTGAGAGTATGGCTCTATATTTTTATGCTTTTAGTGCTAGATCAAGGTCCATAATGTTAAACCGCTCGGTTTAACAACATAGATTTAATATGACCAATGGCCTTAGTAGGATTTAACCCTTTAGGACATACACTGACACAGTTCATTATACCGTGACAACGGAACACACTAAATGCATCATCAAGATTGCTCAAACGCTCTTCTGTTGCCGTATCGCGACTATCAATCAAGAAGCGGTACGCATGAAGTAGCCCTGCAGGCCCGATGAACTTATCTGGATTCCACCAAAACGATGGACAAGAAGTTGAACAACAAGCACATAAAATACACTCGTATAAGCCATCTAACTTGTCACGTTCTTCAACCGTTTGCAAATGCTCGCGTGCCGGTGGATTCTTACCATCATTAATCAGGTAAGGTTTAACCTTTTCATACTGCGTATAAAATTGGCTCATGTCGATGATGATGTCACGAATAACTGGTAAACCAGGTAACGGACGCAACACAACTTTTTCACCTTTAAGGTCTGATAATGGCGTGATACATGCAAGGCCATTTTTGCCGTTCATGTTAACACCGTCACTACCACAAACACCTTCACGACATGAACGACGGAATGATAACGTTGGATCTTGTTCTTTTAACAACATTAACGCATCAAGTACCATCATGTCAGAACCGTCTTCGATTTCTAACGTGTAGTCTTTCATGTAAGGCTTGCTATCAACATCAGGATTGTAGCGATAAATTGAGAATAATTTTTTCATCACACTCTCCTTAGTAAGTACGAGCTTTAGGTGGGAAGGCTTCACGCTTATTCGGCGCAAAGTTAACGTCACGCTTGCTCATCGTTTCAGTGTCTGGGTGGTACACACTGTGACATAGCCAGTTTTCATCATCACGATCGGGGAAGTCTTCACGTGAGTGAGCGCCACGAGATTCTTCACGGAAGTTAGCGGCAGTTGCTGTTGCAAACGCTGTTTCCATCAAGTTATCTAATTCGAGACATTCGATCCGCTGAGTATTGAATTCGCTCGAGTTGTCAGATAATTTAGCATTTTGTAAACGCTCGCGGATTGTCTTAAGCTCAGCCAAACCTTGGGCCATTGCTTTGCCTTCACGGAATACCGAGAAGTTAAGCTGCATACAAAGCTGCATGTCTTTTTTGATTTGAACCGGATCTTCACCGTCTTTATTGTTTTCCCAACGGTTCAAACGCACAAGTGCGGCATCAACATCGGCTTGAGACGCATCTTTATGGCTAAGGTCGTCCGTCAGGTATTTACCCAAGAACTGACCAGCACTACGACCAAATACAACCAAATCAAGTAATGAGTTACCACCTAAGCGGTTAGCACCGTGTACTGATACACAAGCAATCTCACCAACAGCAAACAAACCTTCAATAACTGAATCTGAACCGTCGTGGTTACGTTGCAGTGCTTGACCGTGAATGTTAGCTAATACGCCGCCCATCATGTAGTGACACGTTGGCAATACTGGGATTGGTGCTTCAACAGGGTCGACGTGAGCAAATGTTCGCGATAAATCACACACGCCCGGTAAACGAGACTCTAACGTTTCTTTACCAAGGTGGTTCAATTTAAGCAAACAGTGAGGACCTAAAGGACCATCAAGACCGCGACCTTCACGAATTTCGTTCATCATAGAACGAGCAACGACGTCACGCGACGCTAAATCTTTCGCGTTCGGTGCGTAACGTTCCATGAAACGTTCGCCGTCTTTATTTAATAAATAACCGCCTTCACCACGACAACCTTCAGTAACGAGTACGCCAGAACCAGCGATACCTGTCGGGTGGAACTGCCACATTTCCATGTCTTGCATGGTGCAGCCTGCGCGAATCGCCATGCCAACACCGTCACCAGTATTGATATGAGCATTAGTAGTAGAAGCGTAAATACGACCTGCACCGCCGGTAGCAAGTACCGTTGCACGACCTTTGAAGTAAACTACTTCGCCAGTTTCGATGTTCATTGCGGTACAACCAACAATGGTGCCATCTTCGTTTTTAACCAAATCTAACGCGAACCATTCGCTGAAAATGTTGGTTTCATTTTTTACATTCTGCTGATAAAGCAAATGCAATAACGCATGACCAGTACGGTCAGCAGCAGCCGCTGTACGTGCTGCTTGTTCGCCACCAAACGCTTTCGATTGGCCGCCGAACGGACGCTGGTAAATTTTACCATTGTCTAAGCGAGAAAATGGTAGTCCCATTGTCTCAAGTTCAATCACCGCTTCAGGGCCAGCTTCACACATAAATTCGATAGCGTCTTGGTCACCGATAAAATCAGAGCCCTTAACCGTATCGTACATGTGCCATTGCCAATCATCATCGTGGGTATTACCCAGTGCAACGGTAATACCGCCTTGAGCAGATACAGTGTGTGAACGAGTTGGGAATACTTTTGAAATCAACGCACAAGTTTTACCTTCTTGCGTGATTTGAAGTGCTGCGCGCATGCCAGCACCACCGGCGCCAATAACAACCGCGTCAAATTCTAAAACAGGAATAGCCACTTTTAGACTCCCAATAAAATAGCAACGCCAGCGATAACATAGCTAAATGCCATGACATTTAGTGCTAGCTGAAGAACAAAACGAAGACCAACAGGTTTAACATAATCTGTTAGCACCTGCCACATACCAATCCACACGTGAGCCAGTAACGACAACAAGGTGATAATGGTAAAGACCTGCATCCCTAGATTGGAGAATAATGATGTCCAAGAAGCGTAAGTAACATCATTAGTCAGAAAGAAACCTAACATGAAAAATGCGTACACAGCCAAGTTAATGCCTGCGACACGAATGATTATGTAATCATGAACGCCACTGCGTCCGAGTGTTGCTGCGTTAGCTACCATACCCATACTCCTGCTAAAAACGATAGAATTGCGGAAATGATCATGGTTATTTGTGCTGATTGGGTAGCAGTATCAAAATCTTCACCGTAGCCTAAATCCATAATGATATGTCGTATTCCGACAACTAGGTGATATGCTAATGCGGTTAATATACCCCAGAAGACAAACTTAGCCAGAAAACTGCTCATTAATTCCTGCACGTGTGCGAAGCCCATTGGCGACGATAACGATTCAGCAAGGAACCACATCAATATACCAGTAGCGAAAAACATAATAACGCCACTGACACGGTGTAGGATTGATGCAATTGCAGTTAACGGAAAGCTGACAGTCTGTAAGTCAAGGTTTACAGGTCTTTGCTTTTTCACGATTTGCTCTCTTAGCTCTAAGAAATTGAAGCCCATTATTTTTATAGATAGAGGAGGTCCCGGACTTCGACAGGAAGTAAAATTAGCTAAATCGTTGACCGACCGCCATTTCCTCTTTCATTTGGTTATCAGATTGTGACAAAAAAATCACCCTGATTAAACCCGACGAAAGTATACTGGGACTAAGGAGCAAATACAATTATTGTAATAATCTAAATTAGTTATGAGCCGAGTTTTTTTCGTCGTTAAACGACAGTATCTGGCGAAACATATTTTTACAACAGCCTAAACTGCTGAATTTTACAACTACCGCTCATAAAGCAACCAAAAATTAAATAACTTTTTAACAAAATTTATCTTAAACACTCATTTAAATTGACAAGTTATGTTCTTTTTAGGTTAAATACACGCTTTTATTATCTGCTATTAATAAAAGCTGAATAAGAATATTCAATAATTGAGGAGCAAATCGTATGACACAGCGTCACGCCACCCTAACGGTCGACGGTAAGGAATTAATTGAATTACCAATTAGCTCAGGCACTGCCGGCCACGATGTAATAGACATCAGCAAGCTTGGTGGCACAGGCCATTTCACGTTTGATCCTGGCTTTATGGCAACTGCATCTTGTGAATCAGAAATCACTTACATTGATGGCAATAAAGGCATTTTATTACATCGCGGTTACCCAATTGATCAGCTCGCTAAAAACGCTGACTACTTAGAAGTGTGTTACATTCTTCTATACGGTGATAAGCCAACAAAAACACAATACGAAGAATTCGTAAAAATTGTCAAAAACCATACCATGGTTCACGATCAGTTAATGCATTTCTTTAAAGGCTTCCGTCGTGATGCTCACCCAATGGCGATTATGTGTGGTGTTGTTGGTGCTTTGTCATCATTTTACCACGACTCACTAGACATCAATAATCCACGTCACCGTGAAATTGCCGCGTTCCGCCTAATTTCAAAAATGCCAACACTTGCCGCAATGAGCTACAAGTACAGCATCGGCCAGCCATTTGTTTATCCTAAAAATGAGCTAAATTACGCAGAAAACTTCTTGCACATGATGTTTGCTGTACCGACTGAAGAATATCAGGTTAACCCTGTTGTGGCACGCGCCATGGACCGTATCTTCACGCTACATGCTGATCACGAGCAAAATGCGTCAACATCAACAGTGCGCCTAGCGGGTTCATCAGGTGCTAACCCATTTGCTTGTATCGCAGCCGGTATCGCATCTCTTTGGGGCCCTGCTCACGGCGGCGCTAACGAAGCATGTTTAGCCATGTTAGAAGAAATTGGCAGTGTTGATCGCATTGAAGAATACGTTGCAAAAGCGAAAGATAAAGCGGATCCATTCCGCCTAATGGGCTTTGGACATCGTGTTTACAAAAATCACGATCCACGTGCAACAGTTATGCGTGAGACTTGTCATGAAGTATTGAAAGAGCTCAACGTTGATGATCCGCTATTAGACGTAGCAATGGAACTTGAACGCATTGCGCTTGAAGACCCTTACTTCATCGAAAAGAAACTGTACCCTAACGTTGATTTTTATTCAGGCATCGTCATGCGCGCTATGGGCATTCCAACGTCAATGTTCACCGTAATCTTCGCATTATCACGTACTGTTGGTTGGGTTTCACATTGGAAAGAAATGTTAAGCCAACCAGGCCACAAAATTGGTCGTCCTCGTCAGTTATACACCGGCGAAGCAAAACGCGATTTCACCTCTGAAGTTAAGTAAACTTTAAGACGTTTAATCGAGTTGAAAGCCGCTGATTTATTCAGCGGTTTTTTTATGCCCTCAACAATCCCAACTAGCCCTTAAAACTAGATCTCGATATTATCAGGCGCTGCCGATCACATTAGCGGCTGCTATAAGGATATTAATCGCCTTCTTATTACGTTGGGACTTTAGTGCTTCTTGTTGCCACAACTCCTGAGTGGCCACGAGTAAACGAGCGGTATCCGTTTCGTTTAACGTGTTTAGCTCAAACACACCACTATTACTGGCGTCAATCGCACCATTTACCATCGAGGTATGCATATTTCTCGCATGTTTAGCAAAGGATGTTTCTATCACCGCTTGCTGTGCAGATGTTAAGGATTGCCACGTATCCATGTTAATTAACATTTGATCGGTAAAACTAGCGCTAATCATTTTAAGCGCCGTGTAGTGCTTGGCAACTTCATAAAGTTTCATGGCGAGATATTCATTAGCACCCGCATAAATGACACCATCGATCAAACCCGTCGACAGCGCCCGATACAATTGTGAACTTGGAATAGAGATGGTTGTAATACCAAATTTTTCTAGAATTTTAGCAACATTTGGGGTGGCGCGGATCTTCATTCTTTTCAAATCGTCTAAGCTATTTACTGGTTTTTTTGTCAGAAGATCACACGATCCCCCCACGATAGCACCCAAATAGTGGACATTTGTCTCGGCATACGCTTGGCGAATAAGCTTAGCAAGACCTTGGCTTTCCATCACATACATTGCTTCATCATAACTTGCCCATGCGCCAAGTACACCCGATTCTATCGTCGCTATATCAAGCTGTTCAGGCCAATAACCCGCGTAACCTTGGCACATATCTAGCGCCCCTTTACCCACTGCCTGCAGCAGCTCCGCATCAGGGACCAATGCGCTACTAGCGAATTGGTCAATGGTTAATGATTTATCTGACGCATTGCTCACGTCACTCGTGAATACCTTAAAGAGTGGGTCTGCTTGTTCGCCCCAACAGGTTTGCATCCGCAGTTTCTTGTTACCTGCCTTGGCACTTACAATGTTCGCTACTGGTGCTATAGCCAATCCTGTGACTGCCGCTTTTATAAAATTCCGTCTTTTCATCCATAATCCCTTATTATATTTACGTATAAGTATTGAACGATAAATAGTCACAACACAGTCTACTATTTCAGCCAACCAATAATTATTAAGCCTTAATATATCAATCACTATCCGTTAAATAGTCCATTTCCCTTATGAACCAACACATTAAATGTAATCATATTGTTAACGAAGATAATGCTTACTTTCAATCGGTGCAAGCAACAATAATATTAAATCACCACCATATAAATTTAATGCACTCTAGATTTTGCAACGTGAAATATAATTTGGTTACTTTAATCATGGTCTTTATTTTCGATTAACAGCTTGACGAGTACTTGCTAATTACTCGATCAAACAGCGAATGACAGCAGACATCAGACAGCAGGTGCTAACGGTTGTAACGGGTTGGCTCTACTGTGTTTAGTTAAAAATCTCATAATCTACAATGTCATGTTTGCTTTAATTATTAGGAGATAACCGCGTGGATAATAAAAAAAACAAATTCCAACAAGGGATAAATCAACTCTATCAAGATGACCCTATCAAGGCAGATTTAGCCGTATTTGGTCGCACTACCGATCCCGTTAGTCGACGGGGGTTTTTAACCGGACTATCAACTATGGGGGTATTGCTAGGCGCTGAAGTGGTATTTGGTCGCTTTATGCCCGGCGGGTTAATTCCTGCCGCTTATGCGGGGACCACCGAGGGTTTTACTATTGCTGGCAAGCATCCAGGTTTGACCATTCTTAACGACAGGCCCGTGAATGCCGAAGTACCCCCGCACTTATTAAACGACTTAATTACCCCAGCAGACCGTCTATTTGTCCGTAACAACGGCATTCCACCGCAACAAGTCGATGTCGCAAATTGGACGCTAACCATTGATGGCGAATCGGTAAAAACGAGTAAAACCTATACCCTTGCCGAGCTAAAGCGTAAATTTAAACACCACACTTATCAACTCACACTTGAATGTGGTGGCAATGGTCGCTCTGAATTTAATCCACCCGCTAAAGGTAATCAATGGTCAACAGGTGCTGTTGGTTGCGCCCAGTGGACTGGGGTGCGGTTACGCGATGTGTTAGAAGATTGTGGCATTACAGACGATGCCGTATATATTGGTTACCACGGCGCTGATTCGCATTTAAGTGGCGATCCAAGCAAAGCGGCAATTTCACGGGGCGTGCCAATGCACAAAGCACTTGAAGATGAAGCCTTAATTGCATGGTCTGTTAACGGTGACGATATTCCGGCAATGAACGGTTATCCATTACGACTGGTGTTTGGTGGTTGGCCGGCATCGACCTCTGGCAAGTGGCTAACAGGTATTTCAATTCGTAATAAAGTGCACGACGGTAAAAAGATGGGTGGTAAGGCTTACCGTACTCCTTGTAAGCCTGTGGCTCCGGGCACAAAAGTACCTAACGAAGACATGTGCATTATTGAGACAATGCCGGTTAAATCATTGGTGACCTTGCCTAAATCAGGTATTTTGCATCAATTAAAACAACAATTAACGGTTGAAGGCCAAGCGTGGGCTGGCGATAAAACCGTTGAAAAAATGGCGGTATCAATTGATTTTGGTCAAACCTGGCAAGAGGTGACACTTACTAAGCCCGTTAATCGCAACGCTTGGCAGCATTGGCAAGCTAAACTGAGTTTCCCACAAACTGGATATTACGAAGTCTGGGCTAAAGCCACCGACAGTGATGGCATTTCACAGCCCATGGTGTTGCCTGGTTGGAATCCCAAAGGCTATTTAAACAATGCATGTCATCGCATTGCCGTAAAAGTGGTTTAGGGGGTTGTGATGAACAAATATCTATTCGCTATCGCCCTGCTCTTGCCGCTAGGTGTTCACGCTCAAGAGCAAGTCAAGGTCGATAAACAAACGGGACTGGTGATCGATAGTGGTTTTGAATTGGTGAAAGCCAATTGCACCGCCTGCCATTCTGCGGCATTGGTGACCCAAAATAGAATGAGTCGTGATACTTGGCTTGAAACCATTCGCTGGATGCAGCAAACACAAGGTTTGTGGCCCTTAGGCACCAATGAGCCCATGATCTTGGATTATTTAGCCAAGCACTACAGCCCAACGGATACAGGGCGGCGAAAGAGTTTACCCAGTCATTTAATGCCACTGGGGCCACCTGAATAACCATCGATGGCACAGTTACTCAACAGCGACACCACCTGTGCGATGACGCTGTTAGTGCTAAAAATTCATCGATTATTAAACGCGTATTAACGAAGTTCTTGCCAAAAGACCACCCGATCATTACCACGATAGCGGCCAAACGTTGCATGTCCTTGAGGGTCATCTTGATCAGCATCGTTGTCCCAATCAAATTTTAGCCAGTCTGCAACCGGTAATTGTAGTGTCACCGTGCCAACTTCGGTTTGTGAGGCCGGCAACAACAAGCCATTGATTCCGTTTGTCACGGTCGTTAATTGATCAGCTAACTTCGATGGTTCAAGTTCACCAAAGGGCGATGGGCTTAACGTTGCGTTAACTGCGTTGTAACTGGTGCATTGATCGCCGCCGTGTAATCTAAACGCACTGCCATCAAAATATTGGACCTCAAGTGGCATGATTAACGCCTCAAGCTCCGAGCCATAAGTATTTGTAAGCTTTAAACGCCCGTAGTAAAAACTAATAGGCGTATTATTAAGTTGTTTGGCATTACAATTACCATCGGAGATGCAATCTCCGATGGTAAACGGATTAAAATCAACCGAGCTTAGCGTTATGTCGACACTTTCATCCGCGTCAATCATTAAGCCAATAGTCGTGCTCGGCAAAATATCAGGGGTGCTGGCTCGACTTATTGCTAAGTCGTAGGCTGTTTGTGCGTATATTCCTTGTGCCCAAGCAGTTGTCACCGGCTGTAGCGAGCTAAAGCGTGGCGCGAGTATCTGCCCACTAATACTGTCTTGAGCAACCAGACTGACTATTGCCTTGGCATAATCACCTTGATAGTTTTGGGTAATGCCACCCGCGAGGTTAACCGCGCTTAGTTGATACTGCGCCGAAAAAGGCTGGTCCATATAATTACTGCCCGTACACGCTGGGCTGATCGCGTAACCAGCTGCAAGCTCAAAACGATCAGGCACAAAACGACCAATGTTGTCGAGTTTGCCTATTACATCACCAGTACCTAAGTAATTACGTACCTCGGCGTCAAGTCCAATGATACCGACCTCACTCCACGTTAAGTTTGCTGTTGCACTCGTAATTTGCGGTGCGCTGCTGGTTGGAAAAGTAGCAGTACCTCCGGTGATAGCTCCAAGTTCACTCTCGCTAAGGCTGGGGTCAGGGCCAATTAAGTGATGGCTTAAAAATAAGCTTTCACCAGTAAAATTGGCGACCTCGGGATTATTATTCAGCGCTAACAAATCATCAGGTATGCCATCGTTATTGGTATCTTCACCATCAACCCATTGAACCGCTGTTGCGGTTAACACAAAATTTTCGCCTGCCTTTTTAAATACGGCGGCCGTATGATCAGTCGAATTTTCAGGAACGCCTGACACGGCTAATTTAAGCCCAAAAGGTCGCACCACAAATTGATTCGAACTGCCTTGCAATAAGCTGCTTGTGCCATTACCTAAATCAACCGTTTTTTGTACCGTCAGTTGTAACCGGCCTGCATCAGGATAACTAAGTGCTATCTCGGCGCTAGAGTTGCTGCCAAAGCGTAATGTTTTTGAGTCAAAATTCTTTGATAGCAACAAATCATTGCTGTTATTGGTTAACGTTAATCGATCATCAGCA
>Ga0209395_1001723_pt1 | contig 30202 bp, 27 predicted proteins | sample GOMGulsemesocosm_3_FD_184635 | JGI IMG/M metagenome (GOLD analysis project Ga0209395, IMG submission 184635) | Methane-oxidizing microbial communities from mesocosms in the Gulf of Mexico - GOM9D Gulf of Mexico (SPAdes) (version 2) | ecosystem: Environmental > Aquatic > Marine > Cold seeps... | reverse complement strand
TGTAAGTTGGCGTGCCGCCACCCCAGTGCAGTTGTACCACGGGACGGCTGTTGTCGAAATTAGCCGCCTGCATTTCAATTTCCTTAATCAGACGATCAAGGTAAGGGCGCGCGCGGGATTTGTTGGCGGTGATGATTTTGTTGCAGGCGCAGTAGTAACAAACCGTATCGCAAAACGGAATATGGCAATACAGCGACAGCGGACGAGCGGCGACATTGCTGCGTTCGATGGCTGACTTCAGATCGGCCTCGCCAAAGGCATCACTGAACTGTGGTGCGGTTGGATAGGAGGTGTAACGCGGGCCACTCAAATCGTAGCGGGCGATTAGTTCAGGATTCCAGATTGCAGAGGAAGATGAAGACATTGCGAAAGACGGTCTCAAGTTATGAATTAACAGGCTTGCAGTATACCGCTATCGGTGTGAAAAGTGGGTTGATACAGGTCAATTGTCAAATTGCCAGGTTTAGAGCTACGGGCGGCGAATGCAGTCGTAACCTATTATTTGAAATACGATGCTGATTTATATGATACGTAAATTATGACGAGGTGCTCGATTCGATTTGCCGTTGGACTATTCATCCTGCTGTTGGTGGCTGGTTGTTCGTCAGTGCCTCAGCAGCAAGACAATGGCCGCTCTGCGTCACAAACAAACGGGAGTCAGCAAAATGAGGAGGTCTATTTTGTGCGCTCCGGCGATACCCTGTCGGCGATTGGACGACGTTTTAGTGTGACCAGTTTGCAGATTCAATATCGCAATGACATTGCTGATCCGCGCAATCTGAAAATCGGTGTTCGTCTGGTTATTCCGCATAAAAGCCAGCAGCTACCTGACTCCTTTACTAGTAACGCTCGTTTCATCTGCCCGCTAAAATATCTGGATGTGTCGTCGAAATTTGGTTCGCGGAATAACCGCCATAAGGGTATCGATCTACGTGCGCCAAGGGGTACGGCTATCCGCACCTCTGCCGATGGAGAGGTGCATTTTGTCGGCAAGCAAAATAGTTATGGCAGGGTTATTATTGTTAAGCACACAGATAATATTCAAACCTTTTACGGCCACAACGATAAAAATCTGGTGAAGAAAGGGCAGCGGGGTAAACAGGGTGAAAAAATTGCCACGGTTGGTCGAACAGGTAACGCAACTGGCTACCATGTGCATTTTGAGATTATTAGAGGGCGACTGCCGCTGAATCCACGGAACTATTTATCAATGTAATTTTTCGAAACCGGCCTAAAGCGGCAGCGTTGTACGTTCCACAACCTTGCGCATCACAAAACTGGAATGTACGCCGGTAACGCCTTCGATGCGCGTCAGCTTGCCGAGTAGAAATTGCTGGAAGCCATCCATGTCTGAGACGATGACTTTGAGGATGTAATCGGCGCTTTGGCCAGTGATCAGATAACATTCCATAACCTCATGAAAACCCTGCACAGCTTTCTCAAAGGCAGCAAAGCGTTCAGGTGTGTGCCTGTCCATGCTGATGGAGATGACGGCGATCATATCCAGCCCCAGCTTTTTGGCATCCAGTATAGTCACGGTTTTTAAAATAAAACCGCTGTCCTGTAGCGCTTTGACTCGCCGTGAGCAGGGGCTGGCTGAAAGGCCGATTTTTTCGGCTAGCTCCAGATTAGAAATAGCACCGTTTTGTTGCAGCTCTAATAAAATACGGCGATCTGTTCGATCCAGTTGATGTAGGCTCATTTTTTAACGCTAAAAGTTATCATTTTTCGCATACTTAAATATTAACACCCTAAATTCAGTGTTGTTTAGTTAATTGTTGCGCAATTACTGTTTTTTAATGCAATATTTGCAACCTTTCGCCTGTCGCTCTCTTTTATACTTCTGTTGCTGAATTAATTGATCTGATTTTACCGAACAACAACTTAAAGAGCGCACCATGTTTAATCATACGAAATACCAAGCCTTTCCCGTTATTAACAAAGCTGACCGTAAATGGCCGGGGCAGCGTATTGAGCAAGCACCTGTTTGGTGTGCGGTTGATTTGCGAGATGGTAACCAGGCACTGATTGAACCGATGAGTGTGACGCAAAAACAAAGCATGTGGCAATTGATGCTGGATATCGGTTTTAAGCATATCGAGGTGGGTTTCCCCAGTGCATCACAAACCGACTTTGATTTTGTTCGTTGGTTGATTGAAAAAGATCAGATTCCTGAAGATGTGACGATTCAAGTGTTGGTGCAGGCACGGGATGCGTTGATCGAGCGTACCTTTGAAGCCTTGGAGGGCTGTAAGCAAGCGATTGTGCATGTTTATAACTCTGTCTCCCCGGTACAGCGCAACAAGGTTTTTAAACTGGATAAACAGGGCATTAAGGCGATTGCGATCAAGGGTGCGGAAAAAGTAGCCTCAGAGGCACAAAAGTATCCAGCCACGCAATGGACGTTCCAGTACAGCCCGGAAAGCTTTTCCAGCACGGAGGTGGGGTTTTCTGTGGAGGTTTGTAACGCCGTGATTGATGTTTGGCAGCCCAGCCCACAGCATAAAAGCATTTTGAATTTACCGGCTACGGTTGAGTGTGCTGGGCCTAATGTATTTGCTGATCAGGTTGAAAGCTTTTGCGAATCTATTTATAAGCGCGATAGCGTTATTATCAGTATTCATACTCACAATGACCGAGGTTGTGCGGTGGCTGCTGCGGAAATGGCAATGTTGGCTGGTGCCGACCGAATCGAAGGCACGTTGATGGGCAATGGCGAGCGTACTGGCAATATGGATATCATCACCATGGCGATGAACCTCTACAGTCAGGGCATTGATCCGCAACTGGATTTGTCCGATGCGGCGCGTATTACTCGCACCGTTGAAGAGTGTACGCAGATACCCACTCACGCACGCCACCCCTGGGTGGGAGACTTGGTTTATACGGCCTTTAGTGGCTCCCATCAGGACGCCATTAAAAAATGTCTGGATCAGCAGCAGGCAGATGAGCCGTGGGATGTGGCGTATTTGCCGATTGATCCTCAGGATGTCGGCCGTGATTATCAGTCGGTGATTCGCGTTAACAGCCAAAGCGGCAAGGGCGGTGTGGCGTATATTCTGGAAAATGCCTTTGGTATCACTTTGCCGCGCTGGATGCAAATTGAAGTGAGCCGGGTGGTTCAGAAATACAGTGAAGATCAGCAGTGTGAAGTGGATGCACAAACCATCTACGAAATTTTCACGCAGCACTTTATTGATTGCCCTGTTTCGGACAGTAAACGTTACCAGCTGGGTAATTATCAACTGAGCCGCGATACACAGGCCCGTGCCGAGCTGCAGGGGAAGATGAGCTTCAGTATTAATACGCAGGGGCAGGTGATTGATCTTCACTCCTCTGCCAGTGGGCCGATCGCAGCTTTTTGTGATGCCCTGAGTCAGCAGTTAAATATTGCCCTTGAGGTGAAGCAGTATAGCCAGACGGCCATGAGTAGTGATGCTGGCGCTCATAATGGCGCGGATGCTCTGGCCTGCGTGCAGGTTAGCATTGATGGCGAAAATCACGTTAAAGCGGCGATTGCTGAGGACAGTTTAGGCGCGACGTTGCAGGCGATATTGGGCACGGTGAACCTCTATACAGAATCGCAAGCGGCTTAGCCTGTCTGATTGCTAGGGTGGGTGGAGTAACGAGCGCTGTTTCAGGATCCTGTGGCTGACAACCACAAAGGGCATCCTAGTTTGCTGACAGGAGGCGTGAGATGAATAAAAAAGGATTAAAGGCACCGGAGCTGGTGACTTCAGTTTTGCCGCCTGAGTTATATGCAGGAGGGTAATATGATCGGACATTTGTTGATGGCGAGTGGTAAGTCGTCAGGTTTGGCAAAGGTGGGTGACGCTAAAGATAAAACGCCTGACTAAGGGCAATGTGATGCCGGTGGTTGCAGTATCTAACGTATAAGCTAATAAAAATGACACCAGTAATTCCTGATGCCATGTTATTGATGCGCTACGGCTTATTAAGCCTCGTTAGCTTGCTGGCCTGCGTGGAACTCAGAGTAGATATAAACAGGGATGCCTAGATCGCCCAATTTTTCTTCAACAATCGGTAAAATGTCATCCCATTCTAGACCGCCAACACCGGTGGCAATACGCGGCAAAGCCAGCGATGTGAAGGCTTCTTTTTTGGCCACTTTTGCTAGCTCTTTTAATGAACTGCGGACATTTTTTAAGGTGGCTTTTTCTGGTTTTGCGCCATGCCCATAACCGCCATCCTGGCATAATAAATTTACGATGCGCGTACCGTTTGCTCCACCCCATACCCAAGCACTACCCGGCTTAGGATGGTTCTGATTACACCAGTGATGGAAGTCCTTATGCATCGCGGGATGCTGTTCGTGTAATGCTAACGCCAGGCCTTGATTCATCGGATCATTAGCCGCAACGCTGTGAACTAATGCATGTGCTTTACTGAGTAAAATATCACCTGAAACTTGCTTTAACATAGCCATTCCTTTTGGAGGTTTTTTGTGAGGGTCTATGTTCAGATTAGCACTATCAAAAGGTGAACTTTTGATCCATATCAAGCTAGCTGAAGGGAAAAAGTAGTTCTTGTTTGATCTCAAATATGGACGTGTTGGGTTGCTGATTTAGTGACTAAAGTCTCTGCCGGTAATGTCCGCCAACTTCATATAATGCATGGGTAAGTTGACCGAGAGAGCAATAGGGGACAGCATCCATTAATGCAGAAAAAGCATTATCCCCTCGGCGAATAGCGACTTTCAATTTTTCTAAAGCTGCTGGAGCGGTGTCGACATGTAGGTTGTGAAATTGTTGTAAAACCTGAACGCGCTGATGCTGTTCTTTTTCATTGATACGGGTAAGCGGTGGCGTGGTTGGATCTTTGTTTGTCTCATCTGCTTCAAAACAGTTAACCCCGACAATGGCTAGCGAACCATCCTGTTTGCGTTGCTCATACTCCATGCTTTCCTGCTGAATACGGTTGCGTTGAAAACCGCTTTCCATGGCTCCAAATACACCATCACGTTCGTCTAGTTGTTTAAATAAATCGTAGACAGCTGATTCAACTGCTTGGGTGAGTTGTTCGATAAAATAAGAACCCTGCAGAGTATTTTGATTAAGGCTGAGGCCGAACTCCTGTTGAAGAATAGCCTGAATGCCTAATGCTCTCCGTACGCTGGGTTCGGTGGGGGTGGTGATAGCTTCGTCATAGGCGTTAGTGTGCAAACTATTACAGTTATCCTGGCTGGCGTAGAGCGCTTCCAGTGTGGTGCGTACATCGTTGAGGTCGATATCCCTTGATTGCAATGAGCGGCCCGAGGTTTGGATGTGGTACTTGAAGCGCTGCGCTTGTTCACTGGCGCCGTATACTCCTTTAAGTGCACGCGCCCAAATGCGTCGTGCTACTCGCCCGATGACGGCGTATTCGGGGTCCAGTGCATTAGAGAAGAAGAAACTCATCTGCGACGCGACGGTATTGAGATCGAGCCCGCGGGCAATAAAATACTCCAGCAGCGTGAAGCCATTAGCCAGCGTGAAGGCCAGTTGGGTAACGGGGTTGGCACCGGCTTCAGCCATGTGATAACCGCTGACGGAAACGGTATAGAAGTTGTTGACGCCTTCTTCAAGACACCATTCCTGCACATCGCCCATCAATTTGAGAGCAAATTCGATATCAAAGATGCATTCGTTTTGCGCCTGGTCTTCCTTGAGAATATCAGCCTGCAGGGTGCCGCGGATATTGCTCAGTATTTGAGAACGGATTTTCTGATAAACCTCTGGACTAACTAACTCGGCACCACTGAGACCGAGCAGGGCTAAACCGGAGCCATCATTGTCAGCGGGCAAGTCGCCTTGGTATTGCGGTTGTTGTGCTATTGGTGACCACTGGCCGTTGTTTTTGAGGTGGCGCTCGACTTCTCGGTCAATAGCAGCATGAAAAAACTGCGCCAGCAGAATAGGTGCAGGGCCGTTGATGGTGAGTGAAACAGAGGTTTGTGGCGAGTTGAGGTCAATGCCGGAATAGAGCACCTTCATATCATCCAGCGTCGCTACCGATACACCAGACATGCCGACCCGGCTAAGAATGTCGGGGTCACTGGCGGGGTTTTCGCCATACAGGGTTACTGGATCAAAGGCGGTGGACAGACGAATAGCCTGCTGGCCTGCACTCAGATAATGAAAGCGGCGATTGGTTTGTTCCGGACTGCCTTCACCGGCAAACATACGGGTGGGGTTTTCGTCCTGACGGCGATAGGGGAAGACGCCTGCCGTGAACGGGTAAAAACCGGGTAGATTTTCATTGAGTAAAAACTTCAGACGTTCGCCCCAGTCCTCACAAGTAGGCATTGCGAGTTTGGCAATGGGCACACCGGACAGACTGTGGCTGAAATTATCACCAACATAGTCGATACCGCGGACCTGATAATGATACTGCTCGCTGAGGATGTCCCGTTGCTGTTGTGCCCAGCCTTTTAATTGCCGGATATCGTTCGGGCTTAGTTCGGCCAGAGCACTGTTATAGCTCGCACGTAGCTGTTGCAGGCTACTGTCGGCGCTTGCGATTGACGAACTCGGATAAGCTTCAAGGGCGTTGGGTAGGACTTTGTCCGTCAATAACTGCAGGCTTGCGAATAGCTGGTAGGCGCGGCTGGCGGCGAAGATACGGTTATTGTGGGCCTTGTGCAATTTCACTGCTGCGTGGACGATGTCGCCTAAATAATGGCGTCGTGCTGTGGAAATAGTCTGGCATTGGCTGGTTTGAGTGCCAGTTTTGTCGTCGATTTTGTCAAGATATGCCGATGGCATGGCAAAGCTGGGCGCAGGTAATTTCTTACACAGTTCTTCAAATAGGAGATGAATGCCAATGCCTGAACCGGAGCTGGCCGCACAGGGGAAAACCGCCGCGTTGCTGTTTATCTCAATCTGTGTCGCGTGATTGTAGCGCCATTGTTTTTTGATCTGTTGTAGCGCGTCGTCACTACCTGGTCTATCTGACTTGTTAAGTATCACAATATCAGCGCAGTCGAGCATTTCAATTTTTTCCAGCTGGCCGGGGCCACCGTATTCCGGGGTCATGACATACAGGGCGATATCCGCCAGCTGTTTGATTTCCGCATTGCCCTGTCCGATACCGGCGGTTTCCACAAACACCAGATCAAAACCGCTGCCGCGTAGCAGTGAAACGGCGTTTTTCAGACTGACATTGGTTGCTGCGTCAGGACGGCGAGTGGCCATGGAACGGAAGAACAGCCGTGAACTGCTAAGACTGTTAATGCGGATCCGATCCCCCAAAAGCGCGCCACCACTGCGCTGGCGGGAGGGGTCAATAGCCAGCACGGCGTAGCGCTGATTTGGGAATGATTGCAAAAAACGTGCAAGCAATGTGTCTAGTAAGGTGCTTTTACCGGCGCCGCCAGTGCCGGTTATACCAATTACCGGGCAGCCGCAGGTTGGGCTTTGTTTTATTAGGTTTTGGCCTGCTTCAATAGCGGATAGTCGGCGGGCAAGGGTTGAATCTGTGGCGCGGCTCTTATGCTCAATGGTTGGCTTCATGCCTTGTCGACATAGCTCAATAATTTGATCGGCAATGGCAGGTAGACCTATGGCATCGTGATGGCCCGCGCTGTAGACACGGCTGACGCCTAATGATTCCAGTTCATCAGCTTCGGATGGGGTAATGGTGCCACCGCCGCCACAAAATACCTGAATATGTCCGGCATTGGCTTCCTGTAATTGTTGCAGCAGAAAGCTGAAAAATCCTAGGTGGCCACCCTGATAGGAGCTGATGGCAAGGGCGTGAACATCTTCCTGAACGGCAGCGCGTACCAACTCCTCCACACTGCGGTTGTGGCCGAGGTGTATTACTTCGCAACCACGCTCTTGTAACAAACGACGCAATACGTGAATGGCTGCGTCATGACCGTCAAAGCGGGCTGCGGCGGTAATAATACGAACTGGAGATATGAGGGCTTGCGCCTTTACGCTGGGCGCGGGTGACGTCATTTTCACCTCCTTGATTACCCTAAATCGTCACAGGTTTGACCTCGTTTGACGCTGGAATATCCAGCATCACTTTTTTACTTGTTCATATCAGGGCATATTGATAATAGCTTCGACTGGAATTTAGCCCTGTTTCGCCGGTCCAATCTTAAGGGATTCAACAACATAATTGGTTTAGACGCGATGGTTCCCACGCTGATAACACTCGAATAACAACAGGATCACTATGTCACAACCAAACGATATTTATATTGGCGCTGCATGTCGTACCCCGATGGGGGCTTTTATGGGGCAATTTTCTAAGTTCCCGGCGACGGTATTAGGGCAGCATGTTATTGCCGCTCTGTTAGGACGAACTCAGTTAAGCCCAGACTTAGTTGATGAGGTCTTGATGGGATGTGTGTTACAGGCCGGGGTAGGGCAGGCTCCTGCTCGGCAGGCTGCGTTAGCCGCGGGTATTCCCACATCAGTGCCCTGTACAACCATTAACAAGGTGTGTGGTTCAGCCATGAAGGCATTGATGTTGGGGCACGATATGATCATGGCAGGTAGTGCTCAGCTGGTGATTGCTGGCGGAATGGAATCAATGAGCCGAGCACCTCATTTGGTTATGCAATCCCGCTCAGGTTATAAGCTGGGGCACCTTCGCATGCTTGATCACTTGCTGCATGATGGACTTGAGAGCCCCTATGATGGTCGGCATATGGGGGAATTTGCCGAAGATTTGGCAATGGAGTTTGCCATCAGTCGAGAAACGCAGGATGCCTTTGCAGCGGAGTCAATGACGCGAGCTTTAAACGCGACTGTGAACGGTTTTTTTGCTGATGAATTAGTGGATATGGATGGTGCAGAGGATCAATTACCGTCAGCGCCGGATTTAGTAAAGCTGGCTTCGCTGCGTCCAGCATTCCGTACTAGTGGCACTATTACTGCTGCTAATGCCTCCTCTATTTCCGACGGTGCTGCAGCACTCATGCTGGCTAGCGCCGAGCAAACCGATGCGCAAAACTTGCCGCGGTTGGCACGTCTAGTGGGACATGTCAGTCATGCTCAGCAACCTGAGGAGTTTACTATGGCGCCAATCGGTGCCATACGTAAATTGCTGTTCAATGTAGGTTGGCAGATAGATGATGTCGATCTTTTTGAAATTAACGAAGCCTTTGCGGTGGTTGTATTGGTTACTGAGCGTGAGCTGGGACTGGATTGTAGCAAGGTCAATGTTAACGGCGGTGCCTGTGCGCTGGGGCACCCTATTGGTGCCAGTGGTGCACGTATTCTGGTGACGCTGATTCATGCATTGCGCCAACGTGGCTTGAAGCGTGGAGTTGCATGTTTGTGTATTGGTGGTGGTGAAGCTACAGCAGTGGCTATTGAAGTTGATGTCTAACTTCGGCTGTTTTCGAGGGCATAAAAGTTTGATAGCGAGTCGTTTCAGAACCACCGACTATACTTAGAGAAAAGTTATTTTCCATTTAACCAATGATGGCGAGGTTGATAGCTATGGCAATCATCGAGTCACGCATTGATACATCATCTGCGGAATTCGCCTGCAATCATAAGCAGATGCAGGCGCAGGTGGATGATTTGTTGCTGGCATTAGCTCGAGTTCAGGAAGGTGGCCCAGAAAATGCCCGCTTTAAACATCTTGAGCGTGGCAAATTATTAGCACGCCAGCGTATTCAGTTGTTGCTCGATAAGGGCAGTTCATTTTTGGAATTATCGCCCTTAGCGGCACTGGATGTTTACGATAATCAGGTGCCCTGTGCGGGCATTATCACCGGCATTGGCCTGATTCATGGCCGCGAGGTGATGCTGATTGCCAATGACGCCACCGTTAAAGGCGGCACTTATTTCCCTCTGACCATTAAAAAACACCTGCGCGCGCAGCAGATTGCCGCTGAAAATCACCTGCCTTGTATTTATCTGGTGGATTCCGGTGGCGCCTATCTGCCCTTACAGGATGAAGTGTTTCCTGATCGTGAGCATTTCGGGCGTATCTTTTACAATCAGGCGCGCCTTTCTGCTGCCGGCATTGCTCAAATTGCTGTGGTGCTCGGCACCTGTGTTGCCGGTGGTGCCTATGTGCCCGCCATGTCCGACGAAGCCATTATTGTACGCCAGCAGGGAAGTATTTTTCTTGGCGGCCCGCCGCTGGTAAAAGCGGCCACTGGCGAAGTGGTGGATGATGAAACGTTGGGCGGTGGCGATGTGCATGCACGGCTTTCCGGTGTGGTGGATCATCTTGCTGATAATGACGAACATGCGCTGACATTGGCGCGCTCAGCGGTGGCGCATCTGGGGGCCAAAGCTGAACCGACAACCGTGCGCCGTGCGGTGATACCACCGCGTTATCCTGCCAATGAAATCTACGGCTTGATCCCTGCCAGCGCCAAGACGCAATACGATGCCCATGAGTTGATTGCCCGGTTGGTGGATGATTCGGAATTCCATGAATTTAAAGCGCTGTTTGGCACCACATTGGTGTGTGGTTTTGCCCATATTGACGGCTGGCCAGTGGGCATTTTAGCTAATCAGGGCGTGCTGTTTTCCGACTCTGCCCTCAAGGGCACGCACTTTGTCGAGCTGTGCTGTCAGCGCAGGGTGCCGATGGTTTTTCTGCAAAATATCACTGGCTTTATGGTGGGCAAGCGTTACGAACATGAAGGCATCGCCAAGCACGGCGCCAAAATGGTGACGGCGGTGGCCTGCGCGCAGGTGCCGAAATTGACGATGATTGTTGGCGGCTCCTTTGGTGCCGGTAATTATGCCATGGCGGGTCGAGCCTATGATCCGCGTTTTCTGTGGATGTGGCCTAACGCGCGCATTTCCGTGATGGGTGGTGAGATGGCAGCGTCCGTGTTGGCCAAGGTCAAAGGCGATTCGCTGCAAACCAAAGGTAATGGCTGGAGTGAGAGCGAAGAGGCGCAATATGGTGAATCGATTCGCAGCCAATATGACGCTCAGGGCCATCCCTTTTATGCCAGTGCCCGGCTTTGGGATGACGGTGTGATTGATCCTGCTGACAGTCGCCATTACCTGTCGCGGGGTCTGGCTGCTTGTATGAATGCGCCGATTAGTGATAGCCAGTTTGGTGTTTTCCGTATGTGAGTAAACGATGTGTAGGTCAACTATGCAAAAACTGAAAAGTGAGCACATGACACAGCCTTTGCACCTTCGCATCGACGATCGGGGCGTGTGCTGGTTGACGCTGAATCGGCCGCAGTGTGCCAATGCACTGAATGCTGAATTGGTGCAACAGTTATCAGCTGCACTAGATAGAGTACGAAAAGATACCTCCATACGGCTGCTGGTTTTAAGTGGTCAGGGCGAGGTGTTTTGCAGTGGTGCGGATTTAAAAAACATGCAACAGCTGGCTGTAGCTGAGATGTCGATCAATCAGGCAGATGCCTTTGAATTGGCGTCGCTGCTTGAGGAACTGGCGAGCTTATCGGTGCCCACTCTGGCGCGCGTGAATGGCCCGGCTTACGGCGGCGCGGTTGGCTTGATTGCCGCCTGTGATATTGCCATTGCCAATAACGCATCGAACTTTGCTTTTAGTGAAGTTCGCCTGGGTTTAGTGCCTGCCGTGATTGCACCCTATGTGATTGCCGCCATTGGTTTACGTCATGCGCGGCGCTGGGTTTTGACCGGGCAGCGCTTTGATGCTGAGCAGGCTGAGATGATGGGCTTATTGCATCAATCGGTATCAGCTGAACGATTGGATGAAGCCGTAGAACAGCAGGTTGAGTTGCTGTTGAAGGGCGGGCCGCAGGCACAAAGGCAGGCAAAACAGCTATTCAACGAATGGCAAAAAGCCAGCCCGATGGCAAAGCAAGATACCGCTGAATTGTTGGCTGGCATACGAGCTTCGCAAGAAGGCCGTGAGGGTTTGGCGGCTTTTATTGAAAAGCGCCAGCCAGGATGGGTTAAGTGAAACCTTCTGTGCGAATCGTCGAAGTGTCGCCCCGCGATGGACTGCAAAGCGAAGCACTGTTGGTGGCTACCGAGGTTAAGCTTGAGCTGATACGGAGGCTGATTGATACGGGTTTAAGGGACATAGAAGTGACCGCCTTTGTTAACCCTGAACGCATGCCTCAATTGGCGGATGCAGAAACACTGTGTTATCAACTTGAGCCGTCTGAGGCAGTACGATTTTCGGCACTGGTGCCCAACTTGCCTGGCCTGCAGCGGGCGCAGCAAGCGGGCATCAATAACCTGGCCTTTTTCAGCGCCGCCAGCGAAAGTTTTTGCCAGAAGAATATCGGCTGCTCCATTGCGCAATCTTTACAGCGCTGCGAGGCACTAGTTGAACAATTCAAAGTACATCGAGGTAGCTGGCTGCGGGCTTATATTTCCTGCGCTTTTGCCTGTCCCTACGAAGGCAAGGTCGATGCTGAAAAAGTCAGCGAGCTGGCCGCCAAACTGATGGATATCGGCTGCGATGAAATTGTGCTGGCCGATACCATTGGCGTCGCAACACCCGCACAGTCACGACAATTGGTTCAGACAGTTAAAGAACAGGTGCCGATTGGGCGTTTGGCTCTGCACCTGCATGATACTCGCGGACAGGCGTTGGCTAATGTTTATAGCTGTCTTGAATTGGGTGTTAGCACCATTGATGCTTCCGTTGCTGGGCTGGGTGGCTGTCCTTTTGCGCCCGGTGCTAGCGGTAATCTTGCCACCGAGGATTTGGTGTATCTATTGGAAGGTTGTGGTGTTGATACCGGTATTGATCTTGATCGTTTGATTGGTGTCGGCCGTTTTATTTCTGCGCAACTGGGACATGCGAATCAAAGCAGGGTTGGTGTTGCGGGAGGGCTGCCCTATGAGTCTTGAGTGGCACAAGGCCAGAGTCATCGTTAGCGGCGGCGCTTCGGGTTTAGGGCGTGCAGTGGCTGAATCGGTGATTGCCGCGGGTGGTCAGGTTGTATTGCTGGACTGTGACGTTAACACTGGCGAGCAGCTCGTCAAGGCGCTAGGAACGCAGGTTTCCTTTATAGCGGTTGATGTGACGGATGCAGAAGTGTTGTTAAGTGCCGTCGAGCAAGCCACTACACAACTGGGAGCGGTTGATCTGGCCGTTTGCTGTGCGGGCATTGCGCCTACTGCTCGTTTGCTGGGCCGTGATGGCTTACATGATGCCGAACTGTTTATGCGGGTGCTGGCGGTGAACCTGACGGGTACCTTTAATCTGGTAAGAGCTGCGGCAGCAGTGATGGAAAATAATGCTGGCGATGAACAGGGCGCGCGAGGCGTGGTGGTGATGACGTCATCTATTGCCGCCTATGACGGGCAGGTTGGGCAGGCGGCTTATGCGGCCTCCAAAGGCGGCGTGGCGAGTATGACGTTACCTCTGGCGCGAGAACTGAGCCGGATTGCTGTGCGAGTTATGTGTATTGCGCCGGGTCTGTTTGATACGCCGATGAGCCAGTCCTTTAGCGAGCAGCTACGACAGGATTTAGCGCAGCAGATCCCCTTTCCTCAGCGCTTGGGTTTGCCTGAGGAGTACGCAAAATTGGTCAGAAGTATTTATGAAAACAGCTATCTGAACGGTGAAGTTATTCGCCTTGATGGCGCGCTTAGAATGTCGGGTAAATAACGTCGTGAGTCTTTTGTTGGAGTGCTTAGCTATTGAAATATAATGATTATTTGTCTTTGTCGAGAGCGATAGAAACTTTAATAAGTCGCCGCTTTCAAAGAAGTAAGAAGTAAGAAGTAAGAAGTAAGAAGTAACGGAAAGAAATGGGCGCGCCAGTGATGCTCTTGTTCCAGATGGTGTGTGGTTGGGTACTCAAGGGACTGATAGCATCGTTCGATGTTCGCATTGGATTAGTAGTAGCGGACAGTAATTTTATAGCGGTAATTAGCGGTGTTAGCAGAACTGTTAGGCCGCGTGCGTGCTGGCGATATGAGTAAAGGGGAAGCGGGTCACATTAATTAAGTAATTTATTTGGCGGGCCACTGCTTCAATAAGTAACGGGACTGCTGAAATAAGATAAGAAAGGAGAGCATCGTTATGCAATCGATAGCGCAGTTCACCATTAACTACTGGCAGTACCTTAATGCCGAGGGGCAAGCTGTCGCCGAATTGCCAGCCTTTACACAAGATTCCGAACGCATTATTTCCCTGTATCGAGCCATGTCGCTCACCCGTCTGTTTGATCAAAAAGCCATTGCTTTGCAGCGCACCGGCCAGCTTGGCACCTACGCATCACCACTCGGGCAGGAGGCGATTGGCGTGGCAATCGGTTCCGCCATGCGACCTGAAGATGTCTTTATTCCCGCCTATCGTGATCACGCCGCCCAGTTTATTCGCGGTGTGCGCATGGCGGACATCCTGCTTTATTGGGGCGGTGACGAGCGCGGTATGGATCATGCCGAGGCACGTGAGGACTTTCCTATTTCGGTACCGGTGGCCAGCCAATGTTGTCACGCCGTGGGAGTGGCTTATGCCATGCGTTTGCGCCACCAGCCGCGTGTTGCTGCCTGTTGTATCGGTGATGGCGGCACCTCCAAAGGTGACTTCTACGAATCCCTGAATGCCGCCGGTGTCTGGCGGTTGCCGGTGATTTTTGTGATTAACAATAACCATTGGGCGATTTCGGTACCACGTTCCGGCCAGAGCGCCACCCAAACACTGGCACAAAAAGCCATTGCCGCCGGCATTCATGGTGAGCAGGTAGATGGCAATGATGTCATTGCTATGACCGCTCGGATGGAGGCTGCAATAGATCGTGCGAAGCAGGGGGAAGCCAGCGTTATTGAGGCGTTGAGTTATCGCATGGGCGATCACACCACGGCCGATGATGCCAGTCGATACCGTTCTCAGGAAGAGTTGGATAAATATGCTGCGCGTGATCCGATTACTCGTTTAAACACCTGGCTGAACGAGGCCGGGTTTTGGTCTGAGCAGCAGGAATTGGCGTTGCAGGCAGAACTGGCTGAGCAGGTTGATCAAGCCGTTAAGGCGTATCTGGCGACCGAACCGCAACCCGTGCAGAGTATGTTTGATGACCTTTATGAAACCTTGCCAAATGCCTATCACCAACAACGTGATGAGCTGATAGCCGCACAAACGCCGCCACAGGGAGGCGCTGATCATGGCTGAAATCACCTTGATTGAAGCGGTCACTCAGGCGATGGCCTGGGAAATGGCCAATGACGAGCGGGTGCTAGTGCTCGGCGAAGACGTCGGCGTAAACGGCGGTGTGTTTCGAGCTACGGTGGGTTTGCAGAAACGTTTTGGCCCTGAACGAGTGGTTGATACCCCACTTGCTGAAGGGCTGATTGCAGGCATGGCCGTTGGCTTGGCGGCACAGGGTTTGCGACCAGTGGTCGAGATTCAGTTTATGGGTTTTATCTATTCAGTGGTTGATCAAATGGTAAGCCATGCCTCACGAATGCGTAATCGTACTCGGGGTCGATTGAGCTGCCCGATGGTTTTGCGTGCACCCTTTGGCGGCGGTATTCATGCCCCGGAGCATCACTCGGAAAGTACCGAAGCAATGTTTGCCCATATTCCTGGTTTGCGGGTGGTGATTCCCTCTTCGCCGGGGCGCGCTTATGGTTTATTGCTGGCGGCCATGCGTGATCCTGATCCGGTGGTTTTTCTGGAGCCTAAACGTATTTATCGTCTGGTGAAGGAAGAGGTGCCCGATAACGGCGAGGCGTTGCCATTGGATCTTTGCTACACCTTACGTGAGGGCAGCGATGTCACGCTGGTGAGCTGGGGGGCAATGATTAAGGAAACCCTGGAAGCGGCGGATGTGTTGGCTGAAAAAGGCATTAGCGCGGAAGTCATTGATGTTGCCACCATTAAACCGCTCGATAGCGCCACTATTCTAGAATCGGTGGCTCGTACTGGGCGTTGTGTGATTGTTCAGGAAGCGGCGAGAACCTGTGGTGTGGGTGCCGAAATAGCTGCGTTGTTGGCTGGTGAAGGTCTGTTGCATCTGATGGCACCGGTGCAGCGGGTAGCAGGCTATGACACTGTGATGCCGCTGTTTCGTCTGGAAAACCAATATATGCCGAGTGTTCAACGAATCGTTGATGCGACGCAAAAGACATTGGAGTTCGAATGAATATCTTCAAATTGCCTGACTTGGGTGAAGGTTTGATGGAAGTGGAGCTGCTGGAATGGCATGTGGCCGCCGATGAAAGTGTTAAGGAGGATGAACCCTTGCTGTCGGTGGAAACGGCCAAAGCGATTGTTGATATTCCCAGCCCTGTGAGCGGGAAAGTAGTGCGTTGTTATGGCGCAGCTGGTGATATTTTGCATGTCGGTGATCCGGTGGTGGAGTTTGAAACCGAAGAAACATCGGTTTCAGTTGCGCCACAAAGTGGCAGTGGGGGCACGCAAGTTTCCAAGTCGCAAAAGGACGCGGGCAGTGTGGTGGGGCGCGTTGAAACTGGCTCGCAAGTGCTCAAAGAAGAAACCAGCGCCGGTGCTTTCTCGGGTGCTAAAGGTGGGGTCGGAGCGGCAACTGGTGTCAAGGTTTCACCCGCGGTACGGGCATTGGCACGTCAGCTGGAGGTGGACTTGTCGGTGGTGACACCTTCGGGAAATGGCGGCGTGATTATCAGCGAGGATGTGCAGCGAGTTTCCAAAATACTGAGTGAAGTGGGTGCTTTACAGCCTTTGCGTGGAGTGCGTCGCGCTATGGCCCAAGCGATGACAAAAGCGGCAGCAGAAGTGGTGCCTGTTACGGTTTCCGATGATGCCGATATTGATGCCTGGGGTGCTGATCAGGATGTCACGGTACGGCTGATTCGGGCTTTGGTTATGGGTTGTCGGGCCCAACCTTCGTTGAATGCTTGGTATGACAATCACTCAATGGGGCGAAGGTTGATTGAAAAAGTTGACGTAGGCATTGCGCTGGATACAGAGAATGGTTTGTTTGTCCCGGTGCTTCGAGATGTTGGTAATGCTGAGGCAAATGACCTTAGGTCACGTATTAATGTCATGAAAGAAGATGTGCGCAGTCGCCGTATTCCTCCGGAGGAGCTGCGCGGTAATACCATTACCTTGTCTAACTTTGGTTTATTTGGTGGTCGTTATGCCGACCCAATTGTATTGCCGCCGACAGTAGCAATTTTGGGTGCCGGTCGTTTGCGTGATGAAGTGGTGGCGGTTGATGGTAAACCTGCGGTACATCGAATTATTCCGCTGTCGCTGACCTTTGATCACCGAGCGGTAACGGGTGGTGAGGCAACACGCTTTCTGGCTACGGTGATGGAGGATTTAAACAAGCCTTCGTAGGGCGAAGATGAAACAGCTAGCACTGGATGTTCTGTCATTTGATGTTACGCAGGTTGTGAGTTTTATGAGGCGGTTAACTCTGTTGGAGGTTAGCGTATGGCTGAGCAGTCGTGTTTTCAGGATTTTATGCCCGGTGATGAGTGTTTTGGGTGTGGTGCTAACAATCACCATGGCTTACGAATTAAAAGTTATTGGCAAGGTGAAAACAGTCTCTGTGAGTGGCAGCCGCAACTTCACCATCAGGGCTGGGCGGGACTCACCTGTGGCGGCATTATCGCTACGCTGGTGGATTGCCACTGCATGGCCACGGCGATGGCCTACGCCATTCGTGAGGAAGGTCGCGAGCTGGGCAGTGAGCCTTTTTACCGGTTTGCCACGGGCTTGCTCGAAGTACGTTTTATTAAACCGACGCCCGTTAACGAACTGTTGCTTTTGTCGGCTCGGGTTACCGAGGTTAAGGGCAAGCGTAAATACAGCTTGAGTTGTGAAGTGACAGTTGCTGGTCAAGTCACGGCCACGGCGGAGGTGGTTGCCTTTTTGGTTTGGCGCAGTGATGACGATAACGACTCAGCATTTTTCGGGGCCTGAAAACCCAACGATTGTAATATTGAGGAGATAGCCATGACTGAACTCTTCAAAGGATTGAAACAAATTGAAAAAGCCCGGGAACAGGTGCGTGGTTCTAGCTTTATGGCTGGACTGTATGTTGGTAAACCGGATTTTGAATTGCTGTTGCCAACGCCCGAATCGGCAGAGGAAAAAGCTGAAGGTGAGGCTTATTGCCGCAAAATAGAAACCTTCCTAAAAGATCATGTTGATGCTCAGAAAATAGAGCGCAGCGGTAAAATCACCAAAACCGTATTAAAAGGATTACTGGATTTGGGTGCCTTTGGCATGAAAATCCCCAAACAGTATGGTGGACTGGGTTTTTCTCATAAAAATTACGGACGTGTGCTGACCCTGATCGCCAGCTGGAGCAACATCCTTTCTCTCACCGTGGCGGTGCCGCAATCGATTGGCATTGCCATGCCGATTTTATTGTTTGGTAACCAACAACAAAAAGATCATTACCTGCCCTTGGTGGCGCGTAAGGAAATATCCGCTTTTGCGCTGACCGAACCGGATACTGGCTCTGATGCTGCCAATGTTAAAACCGAGGCAGTGCTGACGGAGCAGGGTAATGAGTTCGTGGTTAATGGTGAAAAACTCTGGTGCACCAATGGCGCAATAGCACGTTATATCACCTTAATCGCAAAAGTGCCTGCGCGCCAAGCTGGAGGGGCGTGGCTGCCAATTAAGGCTGGAGAAAAGCCCGAGGCATCGGTTCATACGGCGTTTATTCTGGATATGAAAAGTGATGGCGTGGAAGTGAAGCAGCGTTGCCAGTTTGCCGGTTGTCGAGGCATTGCCAATGCGCATATGAGTTTCAGCAATGTGCGTATCTCGAAGGATAATATTATTGGAGAAGTTGGCGCGGGTTTACGGTACGCGTTGTCGATTTTGAACATTGGTCGCGCGGTCAGTGTGCCGGCGATTTGTCTGGGTATGGCTAAACAGGCCTGGCAGCCCACACTTGATCGTCTTAATTCACGTATTACCTTTGGCGAGCCGTTGGCGAATCGGCAAACGCAGCGTATTCGGGTGGGGCAGATGGCGACAAATTTATTTGTGATGGGGGCGCTCTGCGAACTGGTTTGGCATATGGCCGATCAGAAAAACTACGACGTGCGGATAGAAGCGGCTGTTACAAAAATGTTCTGCTCGGAACAAACGATACAGTTTCTAGATGATGCGCAGATTATTTTTGGTGGCATGGGTTATGAAACAGCTGAATCTAAACAGTTGCGTGGTGAGCCGGGGTTTGAGTTGGAGCAGCTGGTGCGAGATGCCACCATGTACCGCATTGGTGAAGGCGCGACAGATATCCTGCGACCCTTTGTGGCGCGCGAAGCGCTGAATTTCCATCTACAAAGAGCACAGGAAATTCTTGCGCAGGGGCTAACGGGTAAGCGGTTGTTAGAGTTACTGCGCTTTTACATACCTTGGTATGCCTCGTTGTGGAAGCCCAGAGCGTTACCAAACCATGAGGCTTTACAGGGGCGTCGACTACAACACATGTTCAGGCGTGTTGAATCAGGCAGTCGAGCGTTGGCGCGGGTGACGATGTATGCCATTTTGATTTGTCGACAGCACATGCAGCAGGATCAGGGGCGACAGAATCGCATTGAAATGGTGGGTGAATCGCTATTCTCAATGGCCGCTTGTGCTTTGCATGCGCAAAAGCTCAATACCTCTGCTGGCTGGTTATTGACCGAGGAATATTTTCGAGCAGAAAAAATCAGACTGAAACGGTTGCTAAGAGAGATGCTAACTAATGATGACCGGCAGCGTGAAAGTGTCGGCAAACAGGCGTTGAGCACAGGCTTCGATGAATTAAACCGGGGTGTAGTTAAGCGCGGATTGAAAGATTATCAAACGTGTGGGCCAGATGAAGAGTAGTGTTTTTACTGGGCGCTCAAAGAAAGAGGCCGGCTAGGAAAGCCAGCCTCAAACTCAGAGGATAATCAGAACTTAGAATTTGTAGCTTAGGCCCAGCATGTAGACAGATGGGTCAATATCGACATCTAGTTTAAGATGACCGGCACCAGCGGTTCTTAGTGTCACGTCAGTATCGATATCAATGTACCAGTATCCAGCGTTCAGAGACCAGTTATCATCCAGTTGGTAGTCAACGCCTGCGTGGAAGGCTAGGCCCCAAGAATCACTCAGGCTAATATCAGTTTTACCTGCGATAGACTCGAATGAGCTGTGAGCGTCTTCACTGAAGAAGATGGTGTAGTTAATACCTGCGCCAACGTAAGGCTGTATTTTAGAATCTTTGGCAGCAGGGTAATAGTTCACAGTAAGAGTTGGTGGCAGGTGTTTAACAGTACCTACTTTGGAAGGAGAAATGACTGCGCCATAACTTTGTACATCATGCTCAAAAGGTGTGGCTGCCAATAACTCAATACCGATGTGGTCGGTGTACATGTAAGTAAAGGACAGGCCCAATTGAGTGTCGTCATCTACATTGGCGCCCTGGCTTCCGCCCAAAGGCGTGATATCGCTGCTGGAGTCATGAGTTGATACGTGTGCTGCGCCACCTTTAACTAGGAAGTCGCCCGCTTCATAGGCAGCAGCTGCAGTGCTGACCATTAAAGTAAAGGTTGTAGTTGCTAACAGAAGAGATTTAAGTGAGCTTTTCATCTTGAAGGCTATCCTTAGTTTTTTGTGATTTTAATTTGGCGCAAGTATAGATAAGTTGTTCGTCACAGTATTGATTTGAGTCAATATGCTGACTCTAGTTTGAAATTCATTTTGATTTAAGTCAATTTTAAGGAGCTAAGGTCTGCACGGGTGTGCTGAATAAAGAGAGCATTCAAAAAAAAGTATTTTTCGCTTACACTAGGCGCCTTTCAATAGTGGGCGTTCTGCCCCATAACAAGAAATTGATAATGCGCACATTAGTAATTTGGATTAGGTCTCTGCTGTTCTTTGTGGTTTTTTGTATCGCAGTGTTTGGTTTTTCACTGCTTTGTTTGTTGGTGTTCCCTTTTCTGCCGCTTAGAAAACGTTTCCGTTTTGGTATTTGCCTCAACCATTTTGTCGTTTGGTGGTTCAGTTTTTGTTGCGGAGTGCGTTATCAGATCGAAGGTAAGGAAAATCTGCCGAAGGATGGTAATGGTGTGCTGATCAGCAATCACCAAAGTGAATGGGAAACCTTTTACCTGCAGATTCTGGTGTTCCCGTTGTGTACGGTGTTGAAAAAGGAATTGTTGCGTATCCCTTTATTTGGTTGGGCGCTTGCAATGGTGAAACCGGTCGCGATTGATCGGAATAAAAAAACCAACGCATTGAAGCAGATTGCAGAGCAGGGCGTGGCGAAATTGGCGCAGGGGTTTTGGGTGCTGATTTTCCCGGAGGGTACGCGTTTTGCTGCGGGTGAATTAGGTAAGTACTCGAAGACAGGTGCGCTATTGGCGGCTAAATCGGGTAAGCCCTTGGTGCCACTGCTGCATAATGCTGGCGATCACTGGCCAAAGAATGGTTTTTTTAAGCGCCCGGGTGTACTGAAAGTTGTGATTGGTCCGGCGATTGATCCGGAAGGGAAAAGCGCAGCCCAAATACACGACGCCTCAATCCAGTGGATTGAGGCGAACCGTGAAAGAGTTTTCGGGCTGAGCTAGTGTGCTGCTGGAGTCGTCGGACTTCCGTGCTGAGTTCGCTGAAGCTTCAGCGTCAGACTACTTATGACGCTGGAATACCAGTGAGGCGTTGGTGCCGCCAAAACCAAAGCTGTTAGACATGATGGTATCGATTTTGACGTTATCCATACGCTCAGTCACGATTGGCATGCCTGCCGCCTGTTCATCCAGGTTTTCTACGTTAGCCGAAGCTGCAATGAAGTTGTTCTGCATCATCAAAATGCTGTAGATGGCTTCGTGAGCACCTGCAGCACCTAATGAGTGGCCTGACAGGGATTTGGTCGAAGTGATATAAGGCATAGTGTCGCCGAATACTTCGCGAACCGCTCCCAGTTCTTTTACATCGCCTACGGGGGTGCTGGTGCCGTGTGCGTTGATGTAGTCGATTGGCGCATCAACGGTGGCCATAGCCTGTTGCATGCAGCGTACTGCTCCTTCGCCAGAAGGTGCAACCATATCGAAGCCGTCAGAAGTTGCGCCGTAGCCAACCACTTCAGCATAGATTTTTGCGCCACGAGCCAGCGCGTGTTCGCGTTCTTCCAGTACTAGCATTGCGCCGCCACCAGCGATAACAAAGCCATCACGGTCTGCATCGTAGGCGCGAGAAGCCTTGTCGGGCGTCTCGTTGTATTTTGTTGAAAGTGCACCCATAGCGTCGAACAGGCAGGTCAGTGACCAATGCTCCTCTTCGCCGCCACCGGCAAATACGACGTCCTGTTTGCCCAGCTGGATTAGCTCCATGGCGTTGCCGATGCAGTGTGCGCTGGTTGAGCAGGCTGAGGTGATTGAGTAGTTGACGCCCTTGATTTCGAAGGGGGTTGCCAGACACGCAGACACCGTGCTGGACATCACTTTGGGCACGCGGTACGGACCGACACGTTTAACGCCCTTATCGCGCAAAATGTCAGCGGCTTCAACCATGCTGGACATTGATGCGCCACCGGACCCGGCAACTAAGCCGGTACGGACGTTGGAGACCTGTTCTTTGGTTAGGCTTGAATCGTCAATGGATTGCTGCATGGCAACGAAGGCGTAGGCTGCTGCATCGCTCATAAAGCGGCGCGGGCGACGCTCAATCTGATCTTCTAAATCAAGATCAATGCTGCCGGATACATGGCTACGCAGCCCCATTTCTTCATATTCGGGCGAGAAGGTAATACCTGATTTACCATTTTTCAGGGATTCAAGTACGCTGGCCTGGTCATTACCAAGGCAGGATACGATACCGATTCCTGTAACTACGACGCGTTTCATAAAGACCTCTTAGAAGCTGTCTGTCGATGTAAACAAGCCGACGCGCAGATCTTTTGCCGTATAGATTTCCTTGTCGTCAACGAACATCTGTGCATCAGCGATACCCAGGATTAATCTCCGGGTGATTACACGTTTGAGATGAATTTTATAGGTTACTTTTTTGGCGCTAGGCAAAACCTGGCCGGTGAACTTTACTTCACCGCAGCCCAGTGCCCGTCCGCGTCCAGGGTTGCCCATCCAGCCGAGATAAAAGCCTACCAGTTGCCACATGGCATCAAGGCCAAGGCAGCCAGGCATGACGGGGTCGCCAGGGAAGTGACATTCAAAGAACCACAGGTCTGGATTGATATCCAGCTCAGCAATGATGCAACCTTTGTTGTAATCGCCACCTTCGGTGTCGATATGGGTGATGCGATCCAGCATCAGCATGTTTGGGGTGGGTAGCTGTGCGTTACCTTCACCGAATAATTTGCCATGGCCGCAATCGAGAAGCTCGTCGCGACTGAAGGAGTTTTGCCTCGTAGTCATGCAGGGTCCTAAAGTTGTCCTTATTTGGCGGCTATTGTACTTAACAACGTACACCAAAGCGAACGTAAATGCGATGAATTCATCGTGCTGACAGTTGGTGGGTTGGGGGTGCGATTTGTTCTTGTGGTCGGTGTTTGTTTGGCTTGAGCAGGGTGTTGAGTCTTTAGCTGGTGGTGGGGTGTTGTAGTAAGCTCGCTTTTACGTCGAGAGCGTCGATCAGCTCAAAGGGTTCGAATTTTCCGTCGTTGAGGATTTTTTCCATGGTGACAATAATGCTGTGTTGTTGTTTGCGCATAACGGTGGCGACAATGACAAAAGTGCGGTGGCTGTGGTCCAGCTTTAGGGTCAGGGTGATAGGGGTGTTTTCTTTGAGCTTGCGGTGTAATTCAGAGCCTTCACCTAAATCGATTTGTGCATGTAGTTCGGAATAATCATTTAATAGGCAGGAGTGAAGTACGTCTTCTTTGTTAAGTTGGATTTGTATGGGTAGACGGGTTTTGATTCGGTGATGTGTCCGCTGGTCGTGAAATAATAATTCGGGTGAAAGTACCTCCAGCATGGCAAGCATGTGACCACGGTAGTAGCCGTCTTTAGGTTGTATTGATTCGCGCACGCTGGACTCAAGGGTGACTACGCCTTGATCGGATTGGCGGGTTATGAGGGTGATATTGTTGCCGTTGCGGAATTGCCCTCGTCTGCCTAAAGAGGCTTTGCTGGGGTAGTCAAGTTTGTTTTCTTCGCCAGTATTGCCTGGCAGCATCAAGCAAAAATTACTGCCCTGCAGGCAGTCCTGATTGTCGTTGTCGTTGCTTATTGACAGCTTTGGGGTGCCGGTGGTAGAAAATGTTAGTTGATTCTGTGAATAGATTCGTAGTCCGTTTATTTCATACCCCAGCACGATGGAGTGCATCAACATGTGTTCCTGGTATTCGGGGTAATAATCAATGCGACCACCAATTGGGAAGTTGTGGGTGATGTCTTTGATTTGCTCAATGCTGAGAGGGCTTGGCGTTAATGACATAGTGGTTTCACAGGTCTGATGTTTGGTTGCTTGTTTTTATATTATTTAAAGCAAAAAAATAGAATAGGACTAAATATGTCTGTTGTCGATTTTGCTGGCAGGAAGTTTTGAGGAGGGGATGCAAAATAGTGGGATAAAAAAAACGGATGACGCAGGACGTCATCCGTTAAGTAACACACAAGGGGATGTGCAGGAGGAAATTGTTACGTAATGTTACGAATAATCACTAGTTTGTGAAAAAGGGTTACATCGGTAACAGTTGGGCGCGATAATATAGGTGGATGGGGTTTGAGTCAAGCGAATTTTGCGGTTTCACATGAGAAATCTGTAAAAAAAGATATTTTTTTTGAATATGTTGTTAATGGGGATGTTTTGCTGAGGAATCGGAGCTCATAACGTTTTGTATTGCCGACTTGCGGCTTATAATGAGCGCTTTTGAAAATGCAGATTTGAATAAAGGTTGGGTGTTATGCAGGCAACAATTAAGTGGGTCGATGGTGTGCGGTTTTTGGCTGAATCAGGTAGTGGGCATACGGTAATCATTGAAGGGCCCCCGTCACACGGTGGTAAAAACACGGGTGTTCGCCCGATGGAGCTATTGTTGTTGGGCTTGGGCGGCTGCACATCTTTTGATGTGATGAATATTCTTGGTAAAGCGCGCCAGAACGTGACGGACTGTGTGGCTGAAATCGAAGCGGAGCGTTCCGATGAAGTGCCCTCTGTGTTCACCAAAATCCGTGTGCACTTTAAGGTTTCCGGAAAAGAGCTCAAAGAAACGGCCGTTGCGCGTGCCGTGAGCCTGTCGGCAGAAAAGTTTTGCTCGGCATCTATCATGTTAGAGAAGGGTGGTGTTGAGATTAATCACAGTTTTGAGATTGTTGAAACGGAATAACTGAGGTTGTCGGTGATGGATATTGATCAAATGCGCAGGGAATACCTGCATGGCGGACTTACCCGTGAAAGTCTGAAAGATGATCCAATCGATCAGTTTCAGTTTTGGCTGCAACAGGCGGTTGATGGTCGGGTGCAGGATCCCACTGCCATGAGTATTGCTACGGTGTCCGCTGATGGGCAGCCATCACAACGTATCGTTTTGCTTAAGGATTGTGACGAGCGTGGTTTTGTTTTTTACACTAACCACGGAAGCCGAAAAGCACGGGAGATCGAAGGCAATAACAAGGTGAGCTTGCACTTTGCCTGGCTGGAGTTAGATCGGCAGGTGAAAATCAGTGGCACGGTGGAAAAGGTACCCACCAGCGAAGCGCTTAAGTATTTTCTTTCACGCCCCAAGGAAAGCCAGTTAGCGGCCTGGGCCTCTGAGCAAAGCCATCCAATTTCTTCGCGTGGTTTGCTGGAGCAGCAATTTGCACGCATGAAGGAAAAATTCCACAAGGGTGATGTACCGTTGCCAAGCTTTTGGGGTGGTTACCGCGTCAAACCCCATCGTATAGAGTTCTGGCAAGGCGGCGCCATGCGTCTACATGATCGTTTTCAGTTTAGTCTGCAGGACGACCAAAGCTGGTTGGTTGAGCGGCTGGCTCCTTAAAATATAATCTTCGGCCTGTCGTTAGATGCGGTAGGTCGTCGAAGTCATGACCTTTGACATCAGTGTCATGCCGGCTTTGATCGGCAGAGGCAGGTTGGCGCCACCTGCTTTAGTTGCTGTTGCTGCGTGATGAGTCTCATCGATTTTCATTTGTTCCAGAATGGCTTTGGATTTTTGATCCTGCTCTGGTAATTTTTGCAGATGGCTTTCCAGGTGTTTGCATACTTGGTGTTCGGTTTCAGCCACAAATCCAAGGCTCCATTTATCGCCCGCAATGCCCGCCAGAGCGCCAATGCTAAATGAAGCACCATAGAAGAGTGGGTTTAACAGACTGGTATGGCTGCCCAATTCGTTAAGACGGCCACGGCACCAAGCCAGGTGGTCCTCCTCTTCGTTAGAAGCCTCCTGCATGGCTGCGCGGACATTCTCCAGCTTGGCCGTTAATGCTTGACCTTGATATAAACCTTGTGCGCACACTTCGCCTGTATGGTTGATGCGCATCAGGCCTGCGACATGGCGTGTTTCTTCACTGTTTAACTCTGAGTCGTCCACGCCTTGAGCTGGTGTGGGGCGTGCGCTGTTAGTGCTGTTGGCGGCAAGTGTACGTAGTGCTCGGTCGGCCTGAGTAAGTAGTTGATCAAGTAAAGATAGGTTGCGATGTTCGGTCGTCATAAAAAGATACGCATCAAATTGAGTTAACAGGCTTAAAAATATTGAGCTACCATTATAAATGTGTGGCACTGAGCCGCAAGTATAGATGTTGTGGTTGAACTTGGAGGAACTTTGAACGTAAAAGAAAGGCGACAATATATTCGTAAAAGCCTGCATAGCACAATCAGTGTTTTTGAGCGTAATACGAATGAATATATAGGCTTGCTGGCTGATTATTCGGAGGGTGGTTTTATGATCGCTAGTACGATTCAATCTGTTGATATAGGACAGCATTGTGAGTATATGCTATTGGTTCAGTCGCCGATGGAAGCCGGAGCTACACGTGTCTCGGTGGATGCCGATTGTGCGTGGTGCGAGAAAACAGGGCTGTCTTTTTACGGCATTGGCTATCAGGTGGATAATATTTCTGATGAAGCGCAGCGGGTGCTGGAATCCTACGCGGATTGACCGGATAATAACTGCTGTTTAGGTCAGTAGGAGCTATTAGCAGTGAAACGTAATAGAGTCGTTTCGAGTATTGTCGTTGTATTGGTTCTGCTGCTGGTGCTTATTGTCGTGCTTTTTTCCAGAATGTTCAATTTTACGCCTGATCGGCAGGCGATCATAGCGGTTAAGCCGCTTGCCGTTTCAGAAAATGCGATAACGCGTCTTTCTCAGTCCGTTCAAATTCAAACCGTTTCTGCTTTATCTGACGTTGCTCAACGAGAGCAAAATTTCCAACATTTTCATGCCTTTCTGGCTCAGAGTTTCCCGCGTATTCATGCGGAACTTGAAATTATTCGCGTTAACGATTTTGGTTTGATCTTTAAATGGCAGGGATCCGATGCCACTTTAAAACCGATGTTATTGTTGTCGCACCAAGATGTGGTTCCGGTTGAGCCTGGTACCGAGTCGGGCTGGCAGTACCCGCCTTTTGCAGGAGAAATCGCAGAAGGTTATTTGTGGGGACGCGGTGCCTGGGATGATAAAAGCACGCTGATGGCTTCGCTGGAAGCATTGGAAATGTTGCTGACCTCCGGTGAAAAGCCAAATCGAACCTTGATGCTAGCCTTTGGGCATGACGAGGAGGTTGGTGGCGAAAATGGCGCGGCGGCGATTGCTAAGCTGTTTAAACAGCAGGGTTTGTTGTTTGAATATATTCTCGATGAAGGTGGAGTTATTGGTATTGATTTGGTGCCAGGCATCGAAAAGCCGGTGGCGATGGTGGCCACGGCAGAAAAAGGCTATTTAACTTTACGTCTGACCACTGAAGGTCAAGGTGGCCATTCATCGGTGCCACCGGCGATCACTGCGGTGGGACGTTTAGCGATGGCCGTTACTCGCTTGCAGGGGCAGCCGTTGCCAGTAAAACTCACGCAGCCAGTGCGGGATATGTTTGAGACTTTGGGGCCGTATATGCCCTGGGAAAAACGCTTGGCGTTTTCAAATTTATGGTTGTTTGAGCCGCTGGTGGTCTCACAAATGGCGGGCAGCCGTTCAACGCAGGCACACGTGCGCACCACCACCGCGCCGACCATGTTAACGGCTGGCGTGAAGGAAAACGTTTTGCCGCAAACCGCTTCGGCTATCGTCAATTTTCGTATTCTACCCGGACAGTCACGGCAACAGGTCATACAGCAGATTGAGACTATTATTGCCGATGATGCGGTGCAGATTGAGGAGGCCGGCAGTATCAGTAGCGAGCCGTCGGCCGTTTCAAGCAAGGAGTCAAACGCTTTTAAAAGCGTGGTTCGGACGATTCTTCAGGTGAATCCGGATGTGCTGGTATCTCCGGCCCTACTGTTTGGCGCTACGGACTCAAGACATTTTGGCGGGCTTTCCGACAACATCTATCGCTACACGCCCATTCGTATTACAGGTAAAGACTTTAAACGCATCCACGGTACTAACGAGCGTATCGCTGTCAGCGATTATGAAAATGCGATACGCTTTTACTTCCAGCTGATCACCAATACGGTGATTAACCCCATGCCATTAACTGACGGATAACGCGTGCTTGCACATATCTGGTTTTTCTTTTTTCTGATCGCCTTTGTAGCGGGCCTGTATCAATGGCTGGTGCTGGGCAACGGCGAAATCTTTTCTGATTTGATTGGCGCTACCTTCGATATGTCCCGGCTCAGCGTGGAAATCGCCCTCGGGTTAGTGGGAGTACTGTGCCTGTGGTTGGGGTTTTTCAAAGTGGCCGAACGGGCTGGAGTGGTAGCGGTGCTGGCGCGACTGCTTGGCCCTCTGTTTGAACGGTTAATGCCGCAGGTTCCGAAAGGTCATCCGGCTATCGGCTCGATCACCATGAATCTGGGTGCCAATGTGTTGGGGTTGGATAACGCCGCTACGCCAATTGGCCTCAAGGCCATGAAGGATTTACAGACGCTCAATAAAGACACGCCCGATACTGCCAGCAATGCGCAAATTTTATTTCTGGTGCTCAATACCTCTTCGGTAACACTACTGCCCGTCACGGTATTCTTATACCGCGCTCAACAGGGGGCGGCTGAACCGGCTTCGGTTTTCTTGCCCATTTTGCTGGCTACCACGGCGTCGACGATTGTGGGTGTTTCCGCCGTGGCTTGGCTGCAAAAGCTGAAATTGTGGGATCGGGTAGTGATGCTCTATCTGGGTGGTTTTGTGCTGCTGCTGTCGAGTGTGATGTATGGCTTGGCGAGATTACCCGCCGAGGCCATGGCCGCGACCTCCACGCTGGCGGGCAACCTGACCTTGATGTGCGTGATTATGGTGTTTCTGACGGTGGCCTATTTCCGCAAAGTGGATGTTTACGAATCCTTTGTCACCGGCGCCAAACAGGGCTTTGGCGTAGCGTTAAAAATTATCCCTTATCTGGTCGCCATGTTAGTCGCGATTGGTGTATTCCGTGCCAGCGGAGCGCTTGACGGTGTGTTATATGGGCTGGAGTGGGCGGTTGCAGGATTAGGTTTTAACACCGATTTTGTCGCTGCGCTACCCACCGCCTTTATGAAACCCCTCAGTGGCAGTGGTGCCCGCGCCATGATGCTGGAAACTATGAATACCTATGGCGTCGACTCCTTTCCAGCGCTGGTGTCCGCCACCATTCAAGGCAGCACCGAAACGACTTTCTACGTGTTGGCGGTGTATTTTGGCAGTGTAGGCATCAAGAAAGTGCGCCATGCCATCGCCTGCGGCTTGATTGCTGATCTGGCGGGAATTGTTACCGCGATTTTCGCCGCCTATTGGTTCTTTTATTAATTTGTAGATATGAGTAGCTAGCAATGACCGAAACCCTGTTTACTAAAATTATCAGCCGTGAAATCCCTGCTGATATCGTTTATGAAGACGACCAATGTCTCGCTTTTCGCGACATTAATCCGAAAGCTCCGATGCATATTCTGGTGATTCCTAAAAAGGTCATTCCAAAGCTGGTAGATGCTGAAAGTAGTGATGAAGCGTTGCTTGGACATCTACTAACGACAGCAGCAAAGATTGCTTGTGATGAAGGCTATGGGGATGCCTTTCGTGCCGTGATCAATAACGGCGAAGCGGTAGGGCAGACGGTTTTTCATCTGCATGTTCATATTTTTGGTGGCCGTGATTTCATGTGGCCGCCGGGCTGATTTAATGCCGGCTTGGGGGTTGTGAATTCAATCGGTCAGCGCAACACGCTATCTTTATAGTAAAAGATTGGAGTGTTGAATATGACTTATCGCAAACGCCGATATTATTCAGAAGAAGACAAACGTTTAA
>Ga0209395_1001722_pt1 | contig 30210 bp, 29 predicted proteins | sample GOMGulsemesocosm_3_FD_184635 | JGI IMG/M metagenome (GOLD analysis project Ga0209395, IMG submission 184635) | Methane-oxidizing microbial communities from mesocosms in the Gulf of Mexico - GOM9D Gulf of Mexico (SPAdes) (version 2) | ecosystem: Environmental > Aquatic > Marine > Cold seeps... | reverse complement strand
TTGGCTTTTTTGGCTTGTTGCGCAGGCACAAAAGGCAACGGGCGAATACCGGCTGCAATACGTACTTCATCCAAAAGAGGCATAGACTTAGCACGCGCTTTCTCTGCGCCTTTTAGCAACACTGACTCAACAAAAGGCAAGTCATTCATCAAACGATTGTACTCAGCTCTTGGCGCACTAAGTTTTGCATCTAAAAATTCAAATAGCTCTTTTTTAGCATCGCCCCAACCAATACCTGCTGCATACTGCTCACGCATTTGCTGCGCTTCACGCTCATTTGCAAAACTATTATACAATTGAAAAACCGTGCTGCTATCAGGGTCTTTTGGCTCACCCGGTTGTTTAGAGTCGGTATCCACTTGCTTTATCAATTTATTTAGTTGATCTGATGAGCAAAACAACGGGATAGTATTGTCGTAGCTTTTTGACATTTTACGCCCATCAAGCCCTGGAATAAGCTGCGTTTCCTCATCAACTTGCGCATCCGGCATATTGAACAGTTTCGTGTAATTACTGTTAAAACGCCCCGCTATATCACGTGTCATTTCTATGTGCTGAATTTGATCTTTACCGACGGGCACTATGTCAGCATTAAACATTAAAATATCAGCGGCCATTAGGATAGGGTAACTAAACAACCCCATGGTAATGCCATCATCTAACTCAGACTTGCCTGCCGCCTGGTTTGCATCCACTGAGGCTTTATACGCGTGTGAGCGGTTCATCAAACCTTTTGAGCACATGCAGGTTAAAATCCAAGACAGCTCGGTTATTTCCGGGATATCACTCTGACGATAAAACGTCGCTTTGTCTGTATCTAAGCCTAACGCTAACCATGTAGCCGCTATCTCACGTGAAGATTGTGCAACCCGCTCAGGGTCATGGCATTTGATCAGCGCGTGGTAATCCGCCAGAAAGAAATAGCTTTCTAACTCTGGTTTTTCGCTCGCTTCAATCGCAGGTTTTATAGCACCTAAATAGTTACCGATGTGTGGTGTGCCCGAGGTGGTAATCCCCGTTAATACTGTTTTCTTAGACATTAAAGTATCCTTAACATTTACTGCATGCAGTTCAGCCCTACTAACGCTTAATGACTGAATTTACAACTCAATTTGATCAATAGTAACATCATACCCTAACCTGATTAGGACAAATAGCACCCGTATATTAATTCGCGGTAATAAAGTATTTTTTTCCTTTCGTGCACTGATCCGCTGGTTGATTGTCAGCACCACAAGCGTTTAAAATAACGCTTATTTTTCCAAAGGCGCTTAACATGCAAATTGTGATATCCCCCGCTAAAACGTTAGACTTTGAAACGCCCCCACATACACAAACAGTCAGTGAGGCACAGTTTTTAGATCAATCGCAAAAGTTGATTAAAAATTTGAGTAAGAAGTCAGTACAAGATATCGCAGAACTAATGAAATTAAGCGATAAACTAGCAGCCCTTAATGTCGCAAGATTTGGCTCATGGCAAACCCCTTTTGCAATAGATAATGCCAAACAGGCGGTGCTGGCGTTTAAAGGAGATGTCTACACAGGCCTTGATGCGCCATCGCTTAACGAGGATGACCTAGCCTTTGCGCAACAACATTTGCGTATTCTTTCAGGCCTATACGGTTTACTAAAACCGTTGGACTTAATTCAGCCTTATCGCTTAGAAATGGGCACAAAGCTGAAAGTTGGCGCCAAGGAAAACTTGTATAAATTTTGGGGTACGCGTCTCACTGATCAGATCAACCAAAATACCGCACAAAACTTAGAGCAAGAGGCCTGTTTGATCAATTTAGCGTCTAATGAATATTTCAAAGCCGTGCAGCCTAAAACACTGAATGCGCGCTTGATTACCCCTATTTTTAAAGATCAGAAAAATGGCCAATATAAAATCATCAGCTTCTTTGCAAAAAAAGCCCGCGGCCTAATGGTGCGCTATATCATCGACAAACGCATCACTAACAGTGAGCAACTAAAAGACTTTGACTATGCCGGTTATTACTATAGCTGCGAGCAATCAACGGCAAACGATTGGGTGTTTTTACGCGAAGAACAAGGCTAAAGCTGTGAGCTGTGAGCTGTGAGCTGTGAGCGAAAAGTTCTTGACTAAAGCAATAGCTCCGTCAAGAATTCTTCTAGCTTCTAGCTTTTCTCTCTTCCTCTCTCAAAGTGAGAACTTCAAAACCTGTTGGCGTCACTAGTATAGTGTGCTCCCATTGGGCTGATAATTTTTTATCTTTAGTGACAACGGTCCAACCATCTTTTTTGGTTTTAATTTTTGCTTTGCCCTGATTGATCATTGGCTCGATGGTAAATGTCATGCCGCTTTGCAGCTTCATTCCGTCTCCGCGTTTACCATAGTGCACTACATTAGGTGCTTCATGCATTTCTCGCCCTATTCCGTGACCACAGTACTCACGCACAACAGTGTAACCTTCTCCTCGCGCACTGTTAGCAACGGCATAACCTATGTCGCCTAACGTCGCACCGGGTTTTACCACATTAATCCCACACCACATCGCATCATAGGTATCTTTAACCAGCTTTTTAGCGGCACGCCCCGCCTCTTTCATCACATACATTTTACTAGAATCTGCGATAAAACCGTTTTTTTCTAAGGTGATATCAATATTGATAATATCACTGCTTTTAAGATAGCGATCTTTATCAGGCATGCCGTGACACACCTCTTCATTGATCGATGCGTTCAAACAGTATTGGTAGTCATATTGACCTTTACTGGCGGGCCGTGCATTCAAAGTATTAACAATATAGTCTTCGACTACATCGTTAATTTGCATGCTAGAGACCCCTTCTTTAACAAACTCATCCAGCATGGCAAATACTTTTGCCAACAACTTACCGGATTCGCGCATGTATTCAATTTCATCAGCATTTTTAATGATGACTTTATTATTCGGATTCAAGCAGCACCTCTTCTAAATCAACATTTTGTTTACGTAACTGTAGCTTGATAATTTCACTGTAACTAAGCTGAGGATTTACCTCAGCAAGCATCCCGGTTTTAATCCAAAACTCGGCCTGAGCATTAATAGAGCGTGACATCGCCTGGCTAGACTTTCTAATTTCTTCGTGTAATTGATCTGATATTTTTACAATACCCATAATTAACTCCCCAGTATTCATGCGCGCATAATATACGAATTATAACAAAACGTATATAAACCATATAAATATTGAGTAAAACCTGACCCAATTAGCTTTTGGCATTAATCTTTAAGGGAATTTATCATTACTATTGACGACTGCTAGCCATTGATTGAGCAAGAAAGAATTGTTTAGTACTAGCGCGAATGATGATTTTAATTTTTTCAAAAAAAGCCTGATTATAAGGCAATTTAAAGGCTGACATAAAATTTAATGAGTAGTTTTAATCTGCGCTGGCGGTAATAGCTGTTTGAGTTAGGTTATATCTTCAATAGAGTGTGATCTTGCCTTTAGCCACTGGTTTTAGCTTTTAGTAAAACAGATGTCTTCACTAAATTCTTGCGCCAAAAAATCAATAAAACTGCGCACATTCATCGATTGATAACTCCGTGATAGATAGACTGCCCACATCCGGTATTGCCAATTGGTATATTCGGTTAAGATCGCCTGCAGTCTGCCCGCCTCAATCAAGGGTAAAGCAATATCGCAGGGCGCTCGTACTATTCCGTTGCCATGTACCGCTGATTTAATCAGTATATCTAAGGCATTCGCTTTAATATTACCGCTCACATGCACTTTAAATACCTGCTTATTCTCAACAAATGACCAGTCATGCTGGTTTAAATGTACAAAACAATTGTGATCAACCAATTGATGTGGATGTATAGGCGCGCCCTTTAATGCAAGGTAGTCAGGCGATGCACAAAGCACTGAATCTAATTTCATTAAACGCCTGGCAATTAGTGACTCATCCGGCGTATCGGTAAAACGCAACGCAACGTCAACACGCTCCTCCACCAGCTCACTGATATTGTCTGAGGCAATTAGATCGATACACAATTTAGGATGTATTTGGGTAAATTTCTCGACAGCACTTAACAGTAGATTTCCCGAGAAACCAATAGGCGCCGCAATTCTAATAGTTCCGGTTAAATATTGCGCCTGCGATCTGGAGCTGTGCTCTAAAGCACTCACTTCATTTAATATTCTCTGACAGTAAAGCAGTGCCTCTTGCCCTTGTGGCGTCACACTCACTTTTCGCGTAGTGCGATGCAATAACCGCTGTTCCAACCACCCTTCTACTTCTTGTACATGGCGTGAAACCTGTAAGCGAGTCAAATCCAATTGCGAGGCAGCCTTGGTAAAACTTTGTAAACTCGCCACTTCTACAAAACTCTTAATCGCTGTCATTCTATCCAATTTTGTATCTCCAAATGAAACAATTAGTTTCAATATACATGATTTATCTCATGTAATGTAACTATTAAACTTGCCTCTACTTTAAATAACCAGGAACAACAAAGATGAAAATTGCAATAGTGGGCGCCGCAGGTTGGATTGGAAATGAAGTTCTACAAGAGGCAAAGAGTCGCGGACATCAGGTGATCGCGCTAGTACGAAACCCTGCAAAAATTAGTGATTCACAAGTGGATGTTAGAAAATTTGATATCACAGATACTGAAGACTCTATGAGCAAAGCCGTACAAGATGCCGATGTTGTGGTCTCGTCTGTTTCAGGGCGCCACGATAACGACCACAGTATTTTTAGCACAGCCGCTACACGCTATCTATCCCAGCTACCAGCAAGTGATATTAAGCGATTGGTATGGGTAGGCGGCGCTGGCAGTCTAGAAATTGCACCCGGCATACCATTAACCACTTCAGAGCACTTTCCGCAAGAATATAAAGCTGAAGCACAGGGCATGAGTGAAGCACTAAATGTATTTAATTCATCTAACAGTTCCCTTAACTGGACATTTATCTCCCCTGCTGCAAACATTTTCCCCGGTGAAAAAACCGGTAAATACCGTACAGGTAAAGACCAATTGTTAGTTGATGATAAAGGTGAGAGTAATATATCCGCTAGCGACTATGCGATAGCTTTAGTGGACGAAATAGAAAGTGCGAAAAATCCACAACAGAGAATCTGTGTCGCTTATTAATATTTCATTAAAAGCAGGTTTTACTCTTTGTATTAGATTAGCGAAAAGCCCGATAGGCTCCTAGAAAGCTGCCCGAGAACTGCGATCGTGACGAGGGCAAGGTTATTTGAGTCAAATTTATTGCTCATTTAAACGAATAGCGTGCCATTTAATGATAATGAGCATTAATTTTAGCCAATTAGCTTTGTTCGCAGTAAATCAGGCTGCTTTCGCACAGCCTCCTAGTACTGCTTTGTAGACCTTCCCTGTCTCCCTATAAGGCTCTCCTTTTGTTCGGATACGGGGAACAATGAAGCAATCTCAAAAATTAGGTTTTACACCCTCTAAAAATATTTATGTTTTTATTGGGGAAAGAGAGACTCAGCACACACTAGTTATAAGAATTTTAACTCAGCGGTTTTAATGCTCATCTGATGCAGATACAGCTTACAGACTTACTCAGTCTAGAACTAAAAAAGGGCCTACTCGTTAAAGTAAACCCTTTAAATGACTACGTGAATTAACTCGTAGTTTTTATGCCCTAGTGACTAGCACCGGACAGTAACAATCGATTAGATAGCTACAATGTTTTCAGCTTGTGGACCTTTCTGGCCTTGAGTTACAACAAACTCAACGCGCTGGCCTTCAGCTAAAGTTTTGAAACCTTCGCTAGCGATAGCAGAGAAGTGTGCAAAAACGTCTGGACCAGACTCTTGCTCAATAAAACCAAAACCTTTAGTTTCGTTGAACCATTTAACGGTACCAGTAGTTGTATTAGACATAATATTATCCTGTATTTTAAAATATTTAAGTGCGCCAATGAAGGCATTTTTAAGATGAATCAGACTGAAATTTTGTAACACTTGGAAACTACAGGACGAGAACTTACGTAATGGAGCATTCAAACAAGAGACTTTCTTTCTAGCTGCGTGCACTATATAGAAGAGCTTCACCCAGGTCAAATGTTTTGTGCGCTTTTTAATCGACTTTATATTTATATGGTGATTTTGTATGGATTCAACAACAACTGGCACTACAGAGCCCCAGCATTCTAGCAGGTTGCTCGACATTTCAGCCCGTAACCCGTAACCGTTAGTCTTCACAACCACATTGCTGTTGACAGTGAGTTTCAACCCCCTCCTCTACAAAAGCGATACTACAGCAGGCCTCTAACTTTTCCTTTAACTGCAACCTTCCACGTCTAACTCGAGATTTTACCGCCGGTAAACTGATGGCTTGATCAAGCGCTATCTCTTTATGCTTGATTTCCTGTAACTCACTTTTACGCACTACACCACTAAGTTTATCAGGCAAATCATTGATAAGTATTGAGACACATCGCTCTAACTGCTCTACACCTGATAAATGATCAAACTCAGGTGCCTTTACCCAAGCATCAGTATGTGTACTCTCTAAGCTAACTGTCGATAACTTCTTCAAACGGTAGTAATCAATAATTTTATGACGACAAATTTGGTAAAGCCAGGGCGCTAGTTTGGTTTTATTCTCTAAAGTATCAATCTTTTTAATCACTTGAATAAAGACTTCCTGCAAGATATCTTCAGCAATACTTAAATCGCCCACCTTTGTGACAATGAATTTTAATAACTGCTGCGCAAACTGATGGTAAATTTCTTCTATCATTGAAACCTCTAAAACAGCTACTGTACTGATCTTTTAGTACATCACAGCACAGTAACGATCTATTTAACAGCAGCTAGTTGATTGAGTACAGCAACTTTGCTGACACTGGCAATTGTCACACTGACAACTTTGATCTGAACAGTCGCAGCGCTTTTTATCTGATCCAACGCAACATGGTTTTACTTGAGTTTGTTCTTCGCTCATGATCTTTCCTCATTAGTTATTTGTTTCATCTTAAAAGACGATCTAATGACAAAAAGGATGCAAATTTAATCTAATTATTTTTTTTAAATAATTACGTAAGCTCCAACACTGTTTAAACGCTCGCTTGTGCTCGCATCACCTCAAACAAAACCTGACAACCTGCGCTCAACTGTTCAGGGCTTGAGTACTCCTTTTCGTTGTGGCTGATACCGCCAATAGAGGGGATAAAAATCATTGCTGTTGGCGTTACACTAGCAATATTAACGGCATCGTGACCCGCACCGCTCACCATTTTTTTATAGCTTAAGCCTGATTTAGCTACCACTTGCTCAACAGCATTTACGCAATTTTTATCAAAGGCTAAAGGAGGACTATCCCATATCTTATTAATCTCAATCTGAGTTTTTGTTAAATTTTCAACATCATTAATGATGGCGCGCGCATCTGTTTCTAATTGATCCAAAGATGCTTGCTGAGAGTGTCGTAAATCAAGTGTGCTATTGACTCCACCGGCCACCACATTACGTGAGGCTTTTTCAATGGCTATTTCACCAGCGGTACAGCGCGCATCACCAACACCATCGGCTAATGCCAGCTCAAATATCTGGGAGTACATTTTTGATTGCGCATAGAGTGCATCTTGCCTGTAGTCCATTGGGGTAGGCCCTGCATGTGCCGAATTACCACTAATATTAACATCGTACCAACGCATTCCCAAAACCCCAGTCACAACCCCTATTTGTAACTGCTCACGCTCAAGCACAGGGCCCTGCTCAATATGCAATTCATAAAACTGGTGAATGGCACGGTTTCCCACTTCACTCTCACCTAAATAATCAATGCCTTTAAGTGCTTCTAATAAGCTGACACCGTCACTATCACATTGATGCCATGCCCACTCTAAATCAAATTTGCCACTATAGACACCTGATGAAATCATTGCAGGTGCAAAACGGGAGCCCTCTTCATTGGTCCAAACTGACACTTCAACGGGCCGCTTTGTTTCGATATTATGCTCGTTAAGTGTTCTTATCACCTCTAACCCCGCCAAGCAGCCATATATGCCATCAAATTTTCCGCCACAAGGCTGGGTATCTAAGTGACTGCCTGTGCTAATAGCACCCAAGGCAGAATCACTCCCTGAGCGAGTGGCAAAGATATTACCCATTTTATCAATCTCGATGCTACAACCTGCGGCGGTGCACCAATCAATAAACAAATCTCGTGCTTGTTTATCTAGTTCTGTCAGTGCTAATCGGCAACATCCTCCGAGCTCTGTTCCACCAATTTCACCCATTTTCATAATACTTTGCCACAAGCGCTCCGTATTGATTTTTATATCCTGCATACCACACCTTTTTTATAATGCTCAAAAGAGGCTCGATTTTCTAAGTAACCTTAACGAGCTAAACAATCACTATTAATGACGATACTGCTCGTTAGCTCTTAAAATCGAACGATTAAGCTCATACTAGGTAAGTGGCAGTGCAGAAAATATACCTCCCTAGAGATAGGAAGGTTATTCGTTATGCATTACTAAGATGGGTAATAAACAAACTGAAAAGCTCTGCTTCGCTGGATATATTGAGTTTTAGATAAATACTTTTTCGGTGTACTTTGACCGTGCCGGTACTGATTTCTAATGTGCTAGCAACCGATTTCGAAGAGTACCCTTGCAATACCAGTGCAGTGATTTGCTTCTCTCTTGGCGTTAACAAACTACTAGTGAACGTATTGATGGCGTGCTCAAGCGAGCGTTGAGAGTACTCATCGTGAACAAAGTGTGAAGACTGTGCCTGCCAAAACTGTTGGCAAAGTGCTTGAATGACAGGCTGCACTGCTTTCAAACGATTGAGTTCCGACCGGCTAATAGAGCCAAGTTTAGAAGTACGCCCTAAGGATATATTTAATACCACTTCTTGTGACAAAGGCACTAAGAAGATAATTTCGTCATTGAGATCAAAATCTTTATAACAACTTTTATACTGTTTAGTGTGTTCAAAAGAGTCGGGGGCCAAGTCCTTTAGACGGAATATACCGGTCTCTAAACCTTGCTCTATCGCGTTAAAAATAGGATCAATTAAATAAGCTTTATTTATAAATCTAAAAAATATCGGTTCATCCTCTTCGCAGTAAGAGCTATGCAACACTATAGGTTTAAGTGCGTGTTTATAAGTAATGAGCAGATAGGTATCAAAGTGCGCTAACACCCCCAAACCCTCAACTAATACTTGTGGGAAGCTAGGTAAACGCATGTGATGAATCAAGTTAGCCAAAACCTTATTCCAGTCCTTTTCCACACTTGGCTCAAGGTTTTTACCTGCCATTTATGCTCCTTACCCCTAGGGGGGTATATCAAAATGTTTGCGCCTAGTAGTAATTTAGTCACCATTAGGAATTACAAAATTGAAAATCATAGTACAACTTTTAAGTTTAATGGCACAAGAGATCACTAATAGTCTCTTGTTAATTAACACAAAATAATAAACTTAATAATGGCTACGAATGAAACAACGCACCAGCAACGAAGGTCAGTGAGATGCAAAAAAATAAATCAACATTATGGCAACAAGATAAAGACCATTTTATTCACCCCTTTACCGATTTTTCAAACTTCCATGAAGAGGGCTGTGACATTATTAACCGCAGCGAAGGTGAATACGTCTTTGATATTGAGGGCAATCGCTACATTGATGGTATCGCTGGTTTGTGGTGTGTCAATATCGGTCATGGTCGTGAAGAAATGGGGCAAGCCATGGCACAACAAGCAACAAAAATGGCCTATTACTCACCTTTCAACAATCTATCTAATGAGCCTGCAATCGAGCTATCGGCTAAGCTGGCTCAGCTCGCGCCAAGCAATATCAATCATGTCTTTTTCAGCTGTGGTGGCTCTGTTGCCAACGATTCTGCCATTCGCATTGTTCACTATTATTTCAATCAATTAGGCCTAACTAACAAAAAGAAAATCATGTCGCGTAGCAGTGGTTACCACGGTACGACATATATGGCGGCAACCTTAACTGGCACCAAAGATAACAACAAAGGCTTTGATGTAGTTAATGGCCTAGTGACTCACATTAAAGAGGCCAATTGCTATCGCGCACCTGAGAATATGAGCGAGGTTGACTACTGTGATTACTTAATTGATGACTTTAATCACAATCTTGAAAAAATGGGTGGTGCAGATCATGTGGCGGCTTTCATTGCTGAGCCTATCATGGGAGCTGGCGGTGTACTGGTTGCACCTAAAGGTTATCACCAACGCATTTTCGACTTATGCAAAGAACACCATATCCTGTATATATCAGATGAGGTTGTGACCGCTTTTGGGCGCCTCGGTCATTTTTTTGCCAGTGAAGCCGTCTTTGGCATTCAACCTGACATCATCATTAGCGCCAAGGGGCTTACCTCCGGTTATATCCCCTTAGGCGCCACGCTGTTCAGTGACGATATTTACGCTGTTATTAGCAAACCACAGGCAGAAGGTGCTGTATTTAGCACAGGTTTTACCTATTCAGGCCATCCAGTTGCCTGCGCCGCTGCACTAAAAAATATTGAAATCATGGAGCGCGAGAACATCTGCGCGCATGTGCAAGATATTGGCCCCTATCTTGAGCAGCAACTAAAAACACTGCTTGAGCTGCCTATTGTCGGCGATGTCCGAGGCAGCCATTTTATGATGTGCATTGAATCGGTACGGGATAAAGAGAGTAAAACGTTATTGCCAGATGATGCCAATGTGGGTAAACGTATTGCAGATCACTGTCAAAGCCGTGGCTTAATTGTCAGACCTATTGGGCATTTAAATGTGTTATCACCACCGCTTATCTGGACAAAAGAGAGTGTTGATCAAGCGGTTAGTATTTTGTACGACGCCATAAATGCGACGGTAATGGATTTAACAGAAGCGAATTTTCTAGATGATTAAGGCTGCGCCCGTTTCATCTTTAATAAAGGGAGATAAGTACCTCATGAACAACGCAGAAAAATCAGCAAAAGCGCTTGGTTTTCGAATGCCGGGAGAGTTTGAGCCTCACGACGGTTGTTGGATGTTATGGCCAGAGCGCACCGATGTATGGCGCTTAAATGCAGAACCCGCTCAACATGCCTTTACCCAAGTAGCGACTGCTATTGCGCAGAGCGAGCCTGTCACTATGTTGGTTTCAGATAGGCAATATAACCGCGCCAGATCGATGCTTGGAGATCACATTAGAGTGCTTGAAACCAGTAGCGATGATGCTTGGGTTAGAGATGTAGGTCCCAGCTTTTTAATTGATAACAAAGGTAACTTAGCTGCAGTTGATTGGATTTTTAATGCATGGGGCGGTGAAAACGGCGGTCTCTATGCTAGTTGGGATAAAGATTCTCGTGTTGCGCAAAAGGTTTGCCAAATAGTTGGGGCTAAATGCTTTGAAGCCCCACTGGTGCTTGAGGGTGGTGCGATCCATGTCGATGGTGAAGGCACGCTCATTACCACTAAACAATGCCTCTTAAATAACAACCGCAACCCCGATTTGGCCCAACAAGATATCGAGCAATTCTTAGAAGATTTTTTGAATATCTCAAAAGTAATCTGGATTGACCAAGGTACTGTTGAAGATGAAACTGATGGCCACGTCGATAACATCTGCTGCTTTATCAAACCCGGTGTGGTGGCACTGCACTGGTGTGATGATCCGAATGATGCGCAATACGAGATATCTCACGCTGCTTTAAAAGTACTTGAACAGGAAAAGGACGCTAAAGGTCGGCATTTAAAAATCATTAAACTGCCACAACCAGGGCCGCTTTATATCAGTGCTGAGGAGGCTCAGGGAATAGATCAAGCCGATGATAGCCACCCACGTATTGAAGGGCAACGTATGGCGGGCAGTTACGTCAATTTTTTCATTGCCAACACTCATATTGTTTATCCTTGTTTGGATGCTCGCTTTGACAAAGAAATTGCAATCATTTTATCTGAACAATTTCCCGACAAGGAAATCATCGGCATTAGCGCCAGAGAAATATTGCTCGGCGGCGGCAATATTCACTGTATTACTCAACAGCAACCCAAGCCCGTTACTGACGCAACTTCAAGTGATTCTTCCAACATTCGTCAGGGAGAAGCCACCACTTAAAATAAAACCGTTCTATTCAATTGCCTGTTTGTGCAGCGCTTCTTTAAGCACTGCTAAGGCATTAATAAAAATAATATCGAGGTCAATATGCTTAGTGAAACAACTAACACCGCGCTAACTGAACAACGAGAATCATATATTCAACCTAAAGTGGCACTAGTGAGTGCTGTTGTGGTTATCGTATCGCTGTTCTGCTATTACACTTTTGGCACAAAAGAAGTCAGTTACGGCTTATGGAGCCTGTTACCTGTTGCTGTCGTCGTGACGATGGCCATTTATTCAAAACGCACCGTCGAATCTTTGTTCATCGGGGTGATTGTAGGGCTATTGATGACACAGAGCCCGACAGAGTTTATACCGGCTTTGGGCGGCATATTCCTCAAAGTTTTTCAAAATGATACCGTCGCGTGGATTTTTATCGCCTGCGGCTTAATGGGTAGTATTATTTCTTTGATCACCTTTGGCGGTGGTGCTGATGCCTTTGGTAACTGGCTGTCGAACAAAGTGACGACTCGTAAGGGCACTTTATTTTCAACCATGGGCTTGGGGTTAATAATTTTTATCGATGATTACTTAAATGCACTCACAATAGGCTCATCTTTGCGAAAAGCGACCGATAAAGTCAAAGTATCGCGTGAGTTTTTAGCTTATGTGGTTGATTCAACCGCCGCACCTGTTTGTATTATATTGCCTTTTTCAACTTGGGCGGTCTTTTTTTCAGGCCTACTTGAAGAGAATGGCGTCGCCGCCGAAGGCGAAGGCATCGATGTCTTTATTAGCGCTATCCCCTACATGGTCTACGCCTGGGTATGCCTGATTGTAGTTGCACTAGTGATTAATCGCAACATCCCGCTAATGGGTAAAATGCTCGCTGCAGAGCAACGTGTACAGAGCACAGGAAAAGTTACCAGCGATGATGATCAGCATTTAAATGCGCAAATAGAAACCTCAGATACGCCTAGTCGTATTTACAACTTTTCCATCCCTGTAATAGCACTGATTTTTTTCACTTGGTTATTTGATCTAGATATTATGGCGGGCGCTATGGCCACTATTTTTGTCACTATTGCCTTATTCACCGCTCAAAATTTGCTACCTATGCGCAAAATGTTCGATGCTATAATGTCTGGCTTTATCGGTATGATCGCACCGTTAGGCACACTGTTTTGCGGTTTTATGCTGGCAGAAATTAATGACAGTTTAGGAACCACCAGCTATGTCATTGAATCCGCTTCAACACTGATGAATGCGCAATGGTTACCTGTTGTTGTCTTCTTAACAATGGCAGCACTCGCCTTTGCCACCGCTTCTTTCTGGGGCATTTTTGTGGTCGGCATGCCTATAGTTATGCCCCTTGCAATGGCCGTAGACGCTAATATTCCTCTGGTTATCGGCGCTTTGATTTCAGCCTCTGCTTTTGGCTCTCACGCGTGTTTTTACGGTGACTCAACAGTGCTTTCAGCTAAGGCTTGCGGTATCAGCCCAATGAACCATGCACTAACTCAGTTACCCTATACTTTAATTGCAGCAGCTGTTTCCGCCATTATTTTTATTTTATTGGCTTAAACGATAACAGACTGCTCTATTTAGAGCAGTCGCTTCTTTTTCAATACTTCTTTCTTTATCTCATTTCATTTACTACTGTTCAAGTAGGCTAAAGTTTTACTGTATTATTGTGGGATTTCATTGTGCTTATATATTCTCCCGATACCCCAACTATAGAGGTGCTCTATGAATCATCAAGCAATAAAAGCGACCTTAGAAGATTATGCCAACGCTTATTGCGCTAAAGATGTTGACGCGTTGATGCGGGTATTTGATGACACTGATGCTATCTGCGTGATGGGTACTGGTAGTGAAGAAATTTGCGAGGGACGAGCATCCGTCAAAGCCTTGTTCCTCCATAACTTTGAAGAGGCAACTGCCAACAAATTTAGCTGGCAGTGGATCAATATCAACGAGTATGAAAATAGCGCCATTGTCGGCGTGATGCTAACCATCCATTTAGAATACCAAGGTGAACAATTGGATATTCCTATTAGATGGTCGGTTGCTTTGAAAAAAAAAGATCGCTGGGTTTGGACACATAGACACGCATCTTCTGCCGCCAGCAACCAGGATGAAGGGCAAGCTTACCCACAAAAGCAGTAAGCGGCTGTCACAAAACGACAGCGCTCCCTCTTCGCTTTAAACTTCCTATAGCTTAAAAGGTATGTAAATCGCTATATCGGGTATAAAATAAATACAGATAACCGCGAAAAACATAATGAAAATAAAAGGATAAACGCCGGCGATAACTTCTGTTATCTCAGCCTTACCCACCGCTTGAATCACAAATAGATTTAAGCCTACAGGCGGCGTAATCAGCGCGCACTCAATCATGATCACAAAGATAATACCAAACCAGATAGGGTCTATGCCAAGCGCTGCCAGTGAAGGTAATAGTACGGGTACCATAATCAATAACATCGATATCGACTCTAAAAAGAATCCCAATATAAGCAACACTAAACAAACCACTAAGATAAACATCCCCACTTGATCAATATTCGCTGTGATCAAACTGGTGATATCTTGCGGTATTCGATAAAGGGTAATGGCCTTAGAGAAAATTTTAGCCCCGGCAATAATCATAAAGATAACCACGGTGGTTTGCAGCGATTCGATAATCGCCTTATGCAAATTTTTCATGCTTAGCGAACGACGTAAAAAAACAATGAGTAAAGCACTGATCAAACCGATGGCTGCGCTTTCTGTCGGGGTAAAAACGCCACCGTAAATCCCTCCTAAAACAATCGCCGCTAGCAAAAAAATGGGGCTCGCACGCAGTGTCGCTTGATACCTTTCATTGAAACCCGCACGTTTGGGCCTTTGGTTAATACTATGCCCTTTCTTATGGTCTCCTTCTTGGTTTTTTTGTCTCAGCGCAAAGACCACACTGTACAAGGTAAACATTAGCACTAAGAAGATACCGGGGCCTATGCCTGCCATAAACAGATCGACAATCGACTCTTCTGTGATTACACCGTACACAATCATCGGGATAGATGGCGGTATTAGTATTCCTAAGGTTCCGCCTGCTGCTAACAAACCAAATACAAAGTGGCGCGGATAATTGCGTGCTATCATCTCAGGAATAGCCACAGTGCCAATCGTGGCAGCGGTTGCCACCGATGATCCAGATATTGCGGCAAAAAATGCACAGGAGAGAATCGTGGCTATACCTAAACCGCCTGGTAAGTGTCCCACCCAAGATTGCACGGCGTTAAAGAGATCGGTGCCTACCCCACCTTTTAAAAGTATATTCGACATTAACAAAAACAGCGGTACCGAGAGTAAGATGAAGCTGTCAATGCTACTCACTAAAGCTTGGGATGCGATTAAAGGCGAAAAATCCGCCAGCAGTAACATAGTGACACCCATGCCACCTAATGTGAAAGCAATTGGCACGCCCAGTAACATCAAACAGAGCATGCAGATCAAAACCAGCGCAATAATCATATATCGTGCTCCGTCTTAAAACTAATATGCTCTTGCTGACAAGTACGTACAAATTCAGACAAACATTGCAGCAGCAATAAAAAGAAACCGACCACAATAGATGCATCAAACATCCAAGCGGGCAACCCTAACATGCTCGAGGTGTGACGATCGATAGCAATAGACTCTAAAGTAATCACACTGGCGTAATAAAGTGTGATGACGCTAAACAGTGCAATAATAACAATGGAGAGTAATTCGGCAAATTTGGCCGGCTTATTCGATAGCCGCTCTAACAATATACTAATGCGTATCATTTTTCGCTTGCGCAACGCCCACCCCATAGAGAGATAACAGCCCCACAGCTGTAGCACTCGCGAAACCTCTTCAACCCAGATGGTCGGCATATTAAACAAATATCTAGCGCCCACTTCATAGGCAATAATTAAACCTATCGCAAAAAAGAGATAAGCAGCAAAATGGGCACTAATATTATTGATTTGATCGATCCAGTTTTTCATTGATAACCTATTACATAGCTCATCAACGAGCTAAAGGAGAACCTAAAAGAAATGTCAGTCTGCATGGGCGTTTATAATCCTATGCAGTCTGAGTTTTGTGACGTTTAACCAAGAGTAACGATCGTAACCAGAGCTTTACTATTTAAGGAAAAATTTGTCATAATTTAACCAAATAGAATTGTCGCTCTCAGTTAGTCGGCTCTCGGTCAGGCACCTATAGTGCTTTGGCAGCCTTCACTAACTGCTCACCTAATTTTCCTGAGCTTTTGACATAACCGTCCACTACAGAAGAGGTGGCCACTTTCCACGCACTAATTTGATCTTGGTTAAGCTCAAAGACTTGCATATTCTTCTTTGATTCAGCCAGTGCATCTGCCTCAATTTTGACCATCTTCTCGCGTAAATCGATTTCTACACTGCGACTGGCTTTCGCGATAATATCGCGCTGAGTCTGATTGAGTTCATTCCACACTTTATCGTTAATGATAACCACAAATTCAATATCGGCATGTTTAGTCACCGTCAAATTATCCATCACTTGATAAAGCTTACGTGGCATGACTGCCGATACCCCTGTCATACCAGCATCCACTGTACCGCGCTGATAAGCGAGGAACTGTTCGGACCCTGACATTACCACCGGCGCACCACCGACAGATTTTGTAAACTCGCCTAAAGTTTTACCAAAAACGCGCACTTTTTTGCCATCCATATCTTCAGGATTTACGATAGGATCCCCTTTGGACAACAGCGCCACACCACCATACGCCTGCCACCATAGAACTCTGGCTCCCGTTTTTAAAATGGCATCATCCAAAGGCTGGCGGATAGTACTGCCAGGTGCTGTGGCTTTTTTTACTAACTCTTGCGATGGAAACATAAAAGGCACATAAAACACGTCAACGGCAGGTACTGTACCAACAAATCTTGCCAGAGAAGCCACGCCCATCTCTATCGCCCCGGATGATACGGCACTAGGAACTTGCTTGTCTTTGTAAAGTTGTGCCGATGGATAGATCTCGATTTTAAGATCCCCTTTACTGGCTGTTTCTACTTGCTCTTTAAAACTCAGTAAGTTTTGTCCTAAGTGATGCTTGAGCGGTAATTGCAGCGATATTCGCAGTGTCGTCTCAGCCATGGCAGGTGCAGCAATCACTGCGCTTAATAGCGTTGCCGCCAAAGTTGCTTTAAACATTTTCATATAAATCCTTCTATTTTTATTGTTACAGGTATTGTAGGAGCCTGTCGGACTTAGCGCTAATCTACTGCGAAAAGTCAGAATTTGGCCATATTTCCTGTTCTTCCTCGTTAAATAGCTCGCTATTCGCCTCAAAAGATCAAAAAATCTGTCTCAAATCTGCTTTTTCTCGCTACGATCGGCTAAGCCCGACAGGTTCCTAGACACCTAAGATTAAGCCTGATTAATGGCTGTTTATGTGCCTGATTGATCCCCCAAGCTGAGCGCCATTTATGCACTCAGCTAAAGCAATCGCTTGCTTTAGTTTATTACTATCGATATTTGTTCTAATGCCTGCGCTTTCAAAAAAATACACCACATCTTCAGTGGCTACATTGCCACTGGCACCGGGTGCAAATGGACATCCTCCAAACCCCGCTACTGCAGTATCAAAATAGCGGACACCTGCTTGGTAAGCTGCTGCGACATTAGCGATGGCTAAACCGTAAGTATCGTGACAGTGAAACACCAATGAATCCGCTGCAACCAACTGCAGCGCCCTATCAAAAAGTTTTCGTACCGCAAACGGATGAGCGCGCCCGGTTGTATCGCACAGTGCAATTTGAGCACTGGGGCAGATATCCAACACTTGTTGCACTAAACGAATACTATGATCAGGATCTACGCTCCCTTCAAAAGGGCAATCAAAGGTGGTCGCCAAGCTCACCCGCAAACTCAATTGCTGGTTTTGCGCTATCACTTGTTGCACTGCTTTGAGCTCATCGAGCGATTGCTCAAGACGTTTATTGACATTGTTTAAGTTGTGCGTTTCACTCGCTGAGAAAACGAAATTTAACCGTTGGCAATCATGTGCTGCGGCCATCACTGCACCGCGCTGATTGGGCACTAAAACACTCTTTTCAAAGGTTGAATCTACTTCAAGGGCGAGCAAAATTTCAGTGATATCCGCCATCTGAGCAATCGCTTTAGGGCTGACAAATGAACCCACTTCAATATGTGTGAGACCACTGTGTACCAACGCCTTAATAAGCGTTAATTTCTCCTCTGTCGGAATAAAATCAACGACTGATTGAAAGCCATCTCTGGGGGCTACTTCTATTAGCGTGACTGCACTATTTAATACATCTGTCATATCACCCCCTGCGTTATATATTCAGCCATTTTCTGCTCACTCATCCCCAGCAGTTGAGTATAGATAGCGTTGTTATGCGCGCCAACATCAGGACCTGGCCAACTAACCCCCTCTTCTTGACCGATAAATTTAGGCACTACACCTGGATGCGTCACTTCACCAAAGCGCGGATCGCTCACTTGCATCACCATGTTACGGGCCTGATAGTGAGGGTCTTGTGCGCAATCCTCAATATTAAACAATCGCCCTGCGGGAATATCATTGTCTAATAACAGCTGTTCAGCAGCTAAAGAGTTTTGACTCAAAGTCCAATTCTCAATCAAATTATCCAGCATCGGTGCATTCGCAACACGCTTCGGGTTTGAATCATACAACTCACTTTCACCGAGTTCTGGTCGATTAATAATTTGGCACAAACGCTTGAATATTTTGTCCCCATTTGCGCCTATTGCCAACCAAACACCATCTGCACAACGATAGGTATTAGAGGGTGCTGCTGTTGGAATGGCTGAACCTGTTGGTTGTCTGACGGCTCCGAATTCACCGTACTCCGGTAATGTCCCCTCCAGTAAGCTAAACACAGATTCATAAAGTGCAACATCGACTTCACGCCCCACACCCGTACCTGCAACGTCTCTTTCATACACAGCACTGAGCGCACCTATCACTCCGAACATTCCCGAGAGAGAATCCCCTAAACTGACCCCGGTTCTCACGGGTGGCAAATCGCTAACATCTGCAGGATAGCCCGTTAAATGACGTAAACCGCCAAAGGCCTCTCCAATAGAGCCAAAAGAAACACGATCCCTATAGGGACCACTCTGCCCGTAACCGGAAATATGCACTAAGATAATTTTGGGGTTTATCTGTTGCATCTGCGCATAACTTAAGCCCCATTTTTCAAGCTGACCTGGACGAAAATTCTCAACCACAATGTCAACTTGCTCTATGAGCTTTTTGGCCAATTCTATCCCCTGAGGGTCTTTTAAATTTAAGGTAATACACTGCTTGTTACGACCGTGCACTGACCACCAAAGCGTGTGTTTGTCACGGCTCATACCCCAGCTGCGCACTGGATCTCCATGCCCTGGAGATTCCACTTTAATAATTTGGGCACCTAAATCAGCCATTAAACGGGTACAGTGCGGAGCTGCTATAAAATGGCCCAGTTCTAATACCGTTAATCCCGCTAAAGGCTTGCCTGCCTTATGCGCACTTTTGGCTTGTTCATTCATCTATTTCTCCAAGCAGTACTAAAACATGACTGTCTGTTATTGTGAGACCTCAGCATAACGACTGCATTTAATAATACGGCGTTAAAAACAAGCTCAATAAAAATGAATTAAGTAATACTTAAATCATCTAGCTTTCTGATAAACAGGTAGAGCAGGTTTTAAGCCAATAGTTACAAGCTCTTGATTTAAAAACACTTTTACCAACCTTGAAGTATTTTAATACCATTAACTGTTTCAATAATGAAACATCTAACAAAACAGAACGACACAGTTGTTTCATTTTGAGTCAATGCTGGCATACTAACGACTAAATAGACAAGGAGCACCCAGCATATGTCGGTAAAACTCGCCGTTATTTCTCAAACGAGACTCAGTAGACTGCTAAGTATTGAGCAACGCGAAAACAGTTGGAACAGTCAGTTTGAACTGCATGAATTTATTGCCGAGCAACATCATGAAAAGTTAGTAGAACTGGATAAGCGCCGCGACATAGAAGTTTTTGTCGCAGGCGGTGGTAATGCAGCAATGATAGCCTCTATGCAACTAGATACTCCCTTAGTGAGCATAAAAGTTTCAGGTTTCGACATTATGCAAGCGCTGTGGCGGGCTCAATCCGTCGCTAAAAAAGCGGTTTTTATTAATTATATTGAACCCATTGAGCAACTTGAACGCTTTGCCAGTTTATTTAAAATTGAAGTAGAGCAACATACATTTAACTCTGTCACTCAAGCTGTAGACACTGTCCTTAGTGTCGTCCAACAACCTGACAGTATAATCATTGGCGCCAGTCATGTCTGTGATATTGCCCAGTCTATGCAAGCTAACAGTGTCTTCATTTACTCTCAAGACTCAATACATCAAGCATTGAGCGGCGCCGAACAGTTAGCTTTATCCCTGCATGCTGAGCGTATCAAGCGCGAGAAGCTTGAAGCCATATTACGTGCGGTACATGATGGGATTATCTATATTGATGAGCACGCAAACGTTGAAGAGCTAAACCCTGCGGCGGAGTCAATCTTGGGGATCAAAGCAAAAGACACATTAAACCTGCCTATTGCCAAAGTAATTCCAAACTCTCAACTTGAAAAGGTTTTTCGCACGGGACAATCTCAGTACAACCAAGTACTAAAGATTGGGGATACGCAAATTTTGAGTAACCGAGTTGCCGTTTTTAATCAAGGTAAGATCATTGGTGCACTAGCTTCCTTTCAAGATGCCAAAAACATTCGCAAAGCTGAGCAGAGCTTGCGCGTTAATCGCTACGCTAAAGGTTTAGTCGCCAAATATTCATTAGGTCATTATATCGGTGAAAACCCAATTATTAAAAAAATTCTTACCAGAGCCACGCACTTCGCCAATACTGATGCCAGCATCTTAATTCAAGGTGAAACTGGCACCGGGAAAGAACTGATCGCACAAGGCATTCACTTGGCCAGTCATCGTGCACTGGGACCCTTTGTGGCGATCAACTGCGCATCCATCCCTGAATCTTTATTAGAAAGCACCCTATTTGGATATGATGAAGGCGCCTTTACCGGCGCAAATAAGAATGGTAAAACAGGCTTGTTTGAACTTGCCGATAAAGGCACGATTTTTTTAGACGAGATAGGCGAGCTACCCTTAAAGCTACAAGGTCGGTTATTAAGAGTATTGCAAGAGAAGCAAGTGATGCGCTTAGGCTCTGACACCTTACTCAACATCGATGTGAGGGTTATCTCTGCCAGTAATAGAAACTTATTGTCTATGGTTAAAAACAACAGCTTTAAAGACGATCTATTTTACCGCCTTAATGTATTAAGCATATCGCTGCCCTCTCTGAAAGAACGCCTTGATGACCTGCCTTTATTTGTCGCTCATTTTTTTAAGCGCCATGAAGTCTCCCAACAGCAATACAGCACGCTTATCGCACATGCTATGCCTGCACTATTAAGCTATAGCTGGCCCGGAAATATCAGAGAACTGGAAAATTTAGTAGAGCGAACAGCAATACTGCTTAAAGCAAATATTGCAGAGCACGAAATCTTACAAGAAATCAATGAAAGCTTAGGGCTGAAAATACACCTAGATGAACCCGTTGCTAACACCTCGAAATTTGGCATCAAAGACTTAGAGCAACAGCATCTGCAAACAGTACTACAAGCTTCTAATAACAACCGCAGTATTGCCGCCAAAAAACTGGGAATTAGTCGCAGCACTTTATGGCGCAAGTTAAAAACCAGATAAACTCAGCATTAACAATGAACAACTACCCCACTAATAAATAGCCAGTTAGCTCATTTTTATGGTTAACTTGCATTCTTTATCAGCAGGACACTAGCTTGACATCTGAACATTCTAAAATATGGAAAAACCAGCACTTTCAGGGAATTGAACTACTCAGAGCCAGCTACCAGCAGTTTGAATTCAGCAAACATTGGCATGATGAATTAGCGATTGGCATCATAGAAGAAGGAGCTGAGGGGCTCTTCTACCGAGGTGATAACCACGTTATCCCTCAACAGCATATTGTTGCGATAAATCCCGGTGAAATTCATACCGGTTTTGCAGGCCATGATAATGGCTGGCGCTATCGCATGTTCTATTTTGATTTAAAGACATTGGCTGAGTTATTTGCAGACTCGCATACAAACGTTGATCCGATTATAGAGTCTCCCGTCATCAATGATCTTGCTCTTTATCAGCAATTACTAGCCTTGCATACTTCTTTAGAAGTAAGCAGCTTACAGCTCACTAAGGACTCCTTATTAACGATTGCATTAGTGAACTTATTTTCTCGTTACAGCTGTACTAAAAGCATTGATGACTCCTTGCAACCCGATATGCAAAGCGCCCAAACCGCAAGAGACTTTATTGATGCAAACTGGCAGTCAAACCTGTCATTAAAGCAGCTTGAGTTAATCACTAACTGCTCTAAGTTTAAGCTCATCCGCAGCTTTAACACACTGTACGGCCTTACTCCGCACCAATATGTATTAATGACCAAGATCCGTCATTCAAAAACATACTTAGCAAAAGGCATGAGCTTAACCGAGACAGCGTTGAGCTGTGGGTTTTACGACCAAAGTCACTTTAGTCGCAACTTTAAACGCGCTTTTGGCATTTCCCCCGCTAACTATTTGTAACTAACATTCTGCAATTTTGTACAAGAGCGGGTGACTGTAATAATTTAGTATCGTCTTTTTAAAATTTAAAAGGACACGACATGAGTTTATTTATTATTTGGTTAGGGGTAATGTTTCCGCTGGTATTTAGCCCAGGGCCTGCCAATATTATTTTTGCAGCATCAGGCGCGAAAGTCGGCGTTAGGAGGTCTATCCCACTATTAGCCGGCATTGATTGCGTGTTTATATTGAAGTCAGTAATTGTAGGCTACGGACTCGGCCAAATTATGCATGAACAACCGCTGATTATGAATATCTTACAGTTAGTGGGTGCATTCTATCTGATTTATCTCGCGGTGAAATTTCTACCAAAAAAAGCGACTACCACCAAGCAACCGCAGAAAACCATGGGTTTTCGTGACGGGCTATTGATCCAACTGCTCAATTCCAAAGGCTGGCTAATGCTGTTTTTAATGTTCAGCATTTTTACCGAAAAAGCCAATGATGCTTACGCTGAACAAGGAGTGATAATTCTCATAGTGTGGCTGGCGATATTGAATATTTCACTGCATTTTGTGTGGATTATGACCGGGCATATTCTGGCAAATATATCCGACAACCCACATTATGAGCGCGCTTTATCGACTTTATACGCAAGCAGTTTATTGGCCGTTTCCATCTGGCTATTACTGGATAACCCTCTCTGGCTGAACACTTAGCAAAAAAAAGCCGCTAACTAAAAGGTTAGCGGCTCTTTATCTATAAGAAAAACACTCTAATCACTGTTAGAACGCTTTAGCGAGTAATTAATTTGACTTTTTAATCCGGTATTCCGCCGATCTCGCGTGAGCCGTTAAGCCTTCGCCGCGCGCTAATACCGATGCTATCGGACCAATATCAGATGCGCTTTGCTCGGAGAAAAACACAATTGAAGAGCGCTTTTGAAAATCATATACACCTAATGGTGATGAAAATCTTGCCGTTCCCGATGTCGGCAAAACATGATTGGGACCTGCACAGTAATCGCCGAGCGCCTCCGCTGTGTAGCGCCCCATAAAGATAGCGCCGGCGTGACGAATATCATCGACTAATGCAGCGGGATCAGCGACAGATAGCTCTAAGTGCTCTGGTGCTACAAGGTTACTCACCTCAACCGCCTGCGCCAAGTCATTGACTTTAATGAACGCAGCACGATTATTAATAGATTGCGAAATAATCGTTTCACGCTCCATCGTAGGCAGTAGCTTTTGCATAGATTGCGCCACTTTATCCAAGTAAGCATCATCGTGACACACTAATATTGCTTGCGCCTGCTCATCATGTTCCGCCTGCGAGAACAAATCCATCGCTAGCCAATCCGGATCTGTCAGCCCATCTGCAATCACTAAAATTTCAGAGGGACCTGCAATCATATCGATTCCCACCAAGCCAAATACCGATTTCTTCGCAGTGGCGACAAAAATATTGCCAGGGCCGGTAATTTTATCGACCTTTGGAATACTGGCAGTACCGTATGCCAGCGCTGCAACTGCTTGTGCACCGCCTATGGTAAAGACCTGATCAACACCAGCAATAGCCGCCGCCGCCAAGACTAAATCGTTTAGCTCACCATTAGGGGTAGGCACCACCATAATAATTTCAGCAACGCCCGCCACTTTTGCAGGTATTGCATTCATTAATACCGAGGAGGGATAGCTCGCTTTACCACCGGGAACGTAAATTCCCACTTTGTCTAATGGTGTTACTTTTTGACCGAGAACCGTACCGTCTTCATCTTCGTACTGCCAAGACTTATCCGCTTGACGTTGATGAAAACGCTCAACACGCTCAGCGGCTTTTATTAGGGCATCTCGCTCACTATCAGAGATGCGCTCTAATGCTTCTTGCAACTGTGCATGAGACAGCTGTAAATCAGCCATACAGGTTGCACTCGTTTGATCAAAACGATTGGTGTATTCAATGACAGCATCATCACCGCGTGCTTTCACATCGCTTAATATATCATCTACAATTTTATTCACTTTTGCATCAGATACAGATTCCCAAGCAAGTAACTGCTCAAGCTCTACTGAAAAATTTTCAGCATTTGCATCAATACGTTTTACCTTGAGTGCATTCATATTAACGTTCTACGCTCTCATTATTAACGTGACGACGCTCCTCAATCGCGGCAGACAACATATCAAGGATAGGCTGGATTTGACGATACTTAAGCTTCATCGGCGCTTGACCTACCACTAAACGCGAACTGACTTTAGAAATAAAATCCAGCGGCTCTAATCCATTAGCCACTAATGTATTACCAGTATCCACGATATCGACGATGCGATCCGCTAAGCCCATAATCGGCGCTAGCTCCATGGCACCGTATAACTTAATGACATCGATCTGCTGACCTTGTGAGGCAAAGTAGCGCTTGGCCACATTGACAAATTTTGTCGCCACTTTCATGCGACCTGTGACAGGAGCGGCGTCTTTCAAACCTGCAACCATCAATTTACATTTAGCAATTTCTAAATCTAATGGCTCGTACAAACCTTTGCCGCCATGCTCCATCAGCACATCTTTACCGGCAATACCCATATCTGCCCCACCGTATTCAACGTAGGTAGGCACATCAGTGGCGCGAATAATAACGAGTTTAATATTGGCATGGTTAGTATCAAAAATTAGCTTGCGCGAGCTGAAAATATCTTCTGCTGGAATGATATTAGCCGCCTCTAACAACGGCAGTGTTTCTTTCAATATTCGCCCTTTTGATAGCGCTATTGTCAGTTGCTCTTTTTTCATGATATTCCTATGTATTGCCAATAATAGCCCTGCAATGCAAGGCCGATGTACTCTCGTTAGTTTTCATCTTGAAACGATGCCCTATGTCAGCATCTTTTGTTAGATGGTAACTAGTTAGATCCAGATACTCGAGTGATCTTGCCGCCTAAGCCCTGAAATTTCTCTTCGATGTTTTCATAGCCGCGATCAATATGGTAGATACGATCGATTAAGGTCTCGCCCTCGACCACTAACGCCAACATCACCAGCGATGCTGATGCACGTAGGTCAGTCGCCATAACGGGTGCACCGCGTAGCTGAGTACAACCTTCAATAGTCGCTGTATTACCATCGATAAGTATCTTAGCGCCCATACGAATCATTTCTTGCATGTGCATGAAGCGGTTCTCAAAGATCGTTTCTTTAACATGACTCACGCCTTGTGCGACACAGTTCATGGCAGCAAACTGCGCTTGCATATCGGTCGGAAAAGCAGGATATGGAGCCGTGGTGATATTAACGGCTTTCGCACGTTTACCTTGCATATCTAGGCTGATCCAATCATCACCTGACTCAATGGTAGCACCCGCTTCGATCAGCTTTTGTAGTACAGCTTCTTGAATATCAGGGCGTGTCGCAGTGGTTTTAATTTTCCCACCAGACATCGCTGCTGCCACTAAAAATGTACCTGTTTCAATGCGATCAGGAACAACACTGTGCTGCGCTGCATGTAGTGCCTCAACACCGTTTATGGTAATAGTATCAGTACCTGCACCCCGAATATCGGCGCCCATGCTGATTAAACATTCAGCAAGATCTGTCACTTCAGGCTCTTTCGCGGCGTTTTCAATGATGGTTTGACCCTCTGCCAATGTAGCCGCCATTAAGATATTTTCCGTCCCTGTTACGGTCACTGTATCAAAGAAGATCTTAGCGCCTTTTAAGCGACCATCCATTTTAGCGCGGATATATCCCTCTTCTACTACGATGTTGGCACCCATTGCCTCTAATCCACGAATGTGTAAATCAACAGGGCGAGAACCAATAGCACATCCACCTGGCAGAGACACTTCAGCCTCGCCAAAGTGAGCAAGCAGTGGCCCTAGTACTAAAATAGATGCACGCATGGTCTTAACATGTTCATAAGGCGCTTTGTGACTATTGATGCCGCTAGCATCTAGCACTATTTGCATACCTGCGTTACGCTCAACGGCGACTCCCATGCTTTCAATTAATTTAAGCATGGTATTGACATCATGTAGTGCCGGCATATTATCGATAGTCAACGGCGCTTTAACTAACAAGCCTGCTGCTATAATAGGGAGCGCTGCGTTTTTTGCGCCAGAAATGCGAACTTCACCGTTTAAGGTTTTGCCGCCTTCAATTAAAAATTTGTCCATAAGTGTACTGTGCCTTTAAGCTTGGAGTTTTTGCCACTGGGTTTGCGTATAGGTTTTTATCGTTAAAGCATGAATACTGCCATCACCAATTTGCTCATTAACACATTGATAGACCAACTGCTGCCGTTTGACCGGCATTAACCCATTAAACACATCACTGACAACAGTGACCTCAAAATTACAACCTTCACCTGAAGTGATGACAGTAGACTCTGCGATTTGAGATTCAATTATCTGTTTTACTTCCACAGCTTGCATTTAATGCTCCAAGAAATTTGAATTTGATTGCTGTCATCTATAAATACAATACAGAAAAAAATATTCGCTATACAGTCTCTGTCCAGCGAATACCTTTTTTGGTCTCAATAAGACAATGTTGATAGATTTGTATTGAAAAACGAACACAGCTTTAAAAAAGTACGCTGATGATAACGAAATTAAAAAAGAAAGGCGATGCGGTGTAGGAAATTTTTCGCTTAATGAGCCATTTAAAAGGACGAATAGCCATTAGAGAAGCAGCGAGGACAAATCGAAAGGAAGCTTATTGAGGAAACAGGCTTTGTACACCGACTGACTGAGCAATGTCCAAAAGCGCTGTGGGGATATTTATATAAGCAAGCGTACTTTTATTAGCCAATAGCCTTTTCTCGAGAGCGAGGCATAAAGCCAATGCAGAAGAATCAACTTTTGTGACTTGCGCCAGGTCCAAAACCACTTCAGCATCATAAGGAAAACTCATTTCTTTACTCAAATCTTGTAATTTTTGCACCGTATTAAAAGAGAGCTCACCGACCAAAGTAATAGTTTGGTCGGCGCAGGTGATATTAGTCTTCATTTTAGCTTCTCGCTTTGTAGCTTTTATACTTAATAAGCAAGCACTGCCGAGTAGAAACACACCCTAAGCAATGCTTAGACAATTACTTTTTAGACACCGAATCTGACCAATTATTAATTGCCTTGCCTATATCACCCTTGGCACTTTGCGTCTGTTTAGCAAATTGATTTTTAAAGGTGCTACGTAAATTAAAACCATCTAAAACTATGTTTACCAGTTTCCAGCGCCCTTCTTTTAACACCATGTAATTAATTAATGTATATTTTTGACCTGTGGTAGACGACACTCTAACCACCACCTTTTGCTTGTTGGGTTTTGGGCTTTGTGTCTTGTTTTTCTGCAACTCATAACTTTGAATATCAAAGCTCACCAGCGTTTTTCCATAAGTTTTAATCAGTGTTCTTTGGAACACTTTTAAAAACTGCGCTTTTTGCTCATCGCTTGCGCGTCGATAATACTTTCCCATAACAAATTTTGACAAATAAGGGTAGTCGACCGACGCTTGCGTTATTTCACTCAAAGACAGGTATAAAGGCTCAAGATCTGCATCTACTTGCCCGCGATAAGGGGTTACTTTTTCAAGCATTGCCTCAATCGATGTTTCGACTTCTTTTGAAGCCTCATCCCAACTCGCTTGGGCCGACAGACTAAAGGTCAAAAGGAATGCTACAACACTCAAAAATAATTTGTTTTTCATTTTAAAGACTCTCTATTCACTGACTTTATCAAATAAAAATTTACCGATCAGCTCTTCTAATACCAGCGCTGACTGACTATCTTCTACCAAGCTGCCATCAACCAGCACTTCATCTTCAGCGCCGACAGACAGTCCTATGTATTTACCACCGAGCAATCCTGAGGTGAGTATTTGCACAGAACTATCAATACTTAGATAATCAACCTCAGAGAAGATTTCCATCTCAACTTTTGCCACTAAGTAATCAGCATCAATTCCGATATCGGTCACGGTTCCAATTTGCACGCCCGCTAGCGTCACTTCAGCTTTTTTAGTGAGACCACCAATATTATCAAAGTGCGCATATATTTTATAGGTATCACCCTTGCCACCAGAGTACCCGCTAACAGATACAGCCAATCCTAACGCTGCCACAATACCAGCGACTAAAAACAAACCCACTAAAACTTCAATAGTGCGTGAGCGCATATCAAACATCTCCAAACATCAATGCTGTTAAAACAAAATCTAACGCAAGAATAATTAATGACGAGTACACCACTGTACGCGTCGTTGATTGAGAAATACCTTCAGAAGTTGGTACTGATTCCAACCCCTGATACAGGGCAACCCAAGTCACCGCGATACCAAATACGATCGCTTTGATTACACCGTTAAGTACGTCGTCATAAAAATCTACCGACCCTTGCATCACAGACCAGAAAGAGCCACTGTAAACACCCAGCCATTCAATGCTAACAAGCGCTCCGCCGTAAACTCCAACGACAGCAAAGATCATTGATAAAATAGGCATAGAGATAAACCCTGCCCACAGCCTGGGAGCGACAATTCTTCTTAAAGGGTCTACGCCTATCATCTCTAAAGAGGCAAGCTGCTCTGTCGCCTTCATCAGACCTATTTCTGCTGTAAGCGCTGAGCCTGCTCTACCTGCAAATAGTAAAGCAGTGACGACGGGCGCCAGCTCTCTCACCAGTGAGAGCGCAACCATTTGCCCTACAGACTGTTCAGAACCAAAGTCGACCAAAATGGTGTATCCTTGCAAGCCTAACACCATGCCTATAAACAAACCTGATACAGCGATTATCAACAGGGACTTAACCCCCACATGATAGAGCTGCTTGACTAACAATTTAAAGCTTGATTTAGGCTCTGGCCAAGCAACAAGAGCATAACTAAGAATAATGGCGGCCCGACCAAAGCCCGCTAACTTGCTAATACTTTGATGCCCTATTAGGGCTAAGAAATCAAACATACTATCGATGTACTTCAACCACTTTAACCTTTTAACTGCGCTAAATAATCTTGCGCGGGAAAATGAAAAGGCACCGGACCATCTGGGTACCCATTAATAAATTGTTGTACTTGAGCAGAAGCAGAGTCTTTAATCTCTTGCGCAGTTCCCGCCGCAATCACTTCTCCCTCTGCCATAATACAAATATAGTCGGCAATACTGAGCGTTTCCTGAATATCGTGAGAAATAATCACACTGGTATGCCCTAGAGATTGATTGAGCTTTTTAATCAAGGTCACCAACACCCCCATGCCAACGGGGTCTTGGCCTGCAAAAGGTTCGTCATACATCACTATTTGAGGGTCAAGTGCTATCGCTCTTGCTAACGCCACTCTTCTAGCCATGCCGCCTGATAGTTCACTTGGCATCAAATCAATCGCCCCACGCAGTCCCACCGCATGCAGCTTCATTAATACAATATCTCTAATTAATGAAGGTTCTAGGTCGGTATTAACCTGCAATGGAAAGGCGACATTTTCAAAGACACTCATTT
>Ga0209395_1001720_pt1 | contig 30227 bp, 24 predicted proteins | sample GOMGulsemesocosm_3_FD_184635 | JGI IMG/M metagenome (GOLD analysis project Ga0209395, IMG submission 184635) | Methane-oxidizing microbial communities from mesocosms in the Gulf of Mexico - GOM9D Gulf of Mexico (SPAdes) (version 2) | ecosystem: Environmental > Aquatic > Marine > Cold seeps... | reverse complement strand
GCCAATTTAAACAAATTAGAAGCTTCATATCAGATGATTTTCAAAATAGCGCTAACAATAACAATAACAATAACAACCAAACAACCAGCGCGATAACCGCAATTTATACTGAGCGGTATAGAAAAAGTTTCTACACTATGACACAAAGTGGCATGGTCAATGTCTTTTATACCACCAGTGCTGCGCATTTATGGCAAGGTCAGTTAACATCAAGCCAACCTGAAACGTTTACTATAGCACCGCGAGCTAATGGCTTAATCGTTATTGTTAATGACCCTATTGATGCTAATAAGAAAAGTTTACAAGTTTTTAGCGTACATAATGAGCATCCAGAAGTTACCTGGCAAGCATTATGGCAAGAGGTTTGGTATGAAGGTTACCCAGAGCCAGATTATGTTTGGCAATCGACATCAGGCTCTGATGATTTTGAAGGTAAGTTTTCTTTAGTACCTATCTCTTTCGGTACCATTAAAGCTGCTTTATATGCAATGTTATTTGCGGTACCGATCGCCTTAACTGCTGCGATATATACGGCATACTTTATGACACCAGGCATGCGTAAAAAAGTAAAGCCGACCATTGAAATGATGGAAGCATTACCAACGGTTATTCTAGGTTTCTTAGCGGGTTTATGGTTAGCACCGATAATGGAAGAGTATTTACCAGCAATATTCTTATTATTTATTTTATTGCCTTTAGTAACACTAATCACTGCGTTTTCTTGGCATAAATTACCAAACCAGCTCAAAGAGAAACTTCCAGAAACATTAGCACCGGTTTTGTTAATTCCTGTGATAATACTAGCCACCTATGCGGCATTTTCTTTATCACCACTGCTCGAAGATAGTCTCTTTAATGGTGATATGCGCCAATACCTAACCAATGATTTAGGTATCAACTTTGATCAACGTAACGCTTTAGTTGTTGGTATTGCGATGGGATTTGCTGTTATACCTACTATTTTCTCTATGGCTGAAGATGCTATTTTCAGTGTGCCAGGTCATCTAACCAGCGGTTCCTTAGCATTAGGGGCAACACAATGGCAAACATTAATCGGTGTGGTACTGCTAACTGCCAGTCCTGGAATATTTTCTGCCGTGATGATGGGTCTTGGTCGTGCGGTTGGTGAAACTATGATTGTCTTGATGGCAACAGGTAATACACCGATTTTAGATTGGAGTATCTTTCAGGGTATGAGAACACTTGCAGCAAACATTGCGGTAGAAATGCCTGAATCTGAAGTAGGCAGTTCCCATTACCGAATATTATTCTTGGCAGCATTTGTACTCTTTATCTTCACCTTTATTTTCAATACCGCAGCAGAATTTGTTCGTCAACGATTACGCGAAAAATACAGCTCAATGTAGCACCGTAAGTTATAAATTTTAGAAACGAAGATTAATTTAATGAATTACATAGCTGCTCACTTTTAAGCTGTATGGTTCAATTTAGAGGAGGAAGCACGGAGTTGATGACCATCAATGAGTACTTTCGACAAATAAATTGGGCAAAACAGCAACAAAGTGTGCAGTTATAAACTAATTATAGAGTTTATTTATGAATAAATGGTTTAGGTCGGGTTCACCCTGGATATGGCTATCGGCAGGTGGCGTAAGTATCAGTTTAATTTCAGTGTTAGGCCTTTTATGGCTTATCGCATCACGTGGCTTGTCATATTTCTGGCCAAGTGACTTATATCAATTTGATCTTACCGATCAACATGGCGCTAAGAGTGTTGTTATAGGTGAAATCTACGATAGAGAGCAAATTCCGGTAAGCCAATTAGCACATTTAAATTTGGCGCTTGATCCAGAGCAAGAAATATTAGAGCGCCTGTTAATCAAAACAGGTAACCGCGAGTTGGTGAGTTTAGATTTTCGTTGGTTGTTAAGTCATAACATTCAAAAGACACAAACACCAAAAGATTTAGTTGTCGTTGAACGTCGCACTCATGGTAACTTTTACGGTTTTATTGAAAGTGTAGTGGTTGATGGAAAAGAAGTAGATAAAAACGAATTGGATGAATTATTAACGCGTGTTGATAATTTTCAAGACCAGATCGATGATTTACAAAAGTCAGATATTGGTGCTATCAACTATCAATTAGAACGTTTGCGATTAAAAACGCGTAAATATCAATTGCAAGATAAGTTAACAGCTGAGTTACAAGTAGAAATTGATAGCGAAATAGCAGCACTGAATCAGGAATACGAAATATTAGAAAAAGAGCTGATGGGATATCGAGATCAGATATCTCGTGATCATATCGTGATGCGTGCTATGGACGGTCAACTCGTTACTATTAACTTTGAAAATATTCTTAAAGTCACATTTAATAATCAACTTAGTACTTTTGAGAAAACGGTTTTATTTTTTAGCCATATAGGTTCATTTCTCATCGAAGATCCTCGCGAAGCGAATACAGAAGGTGGTGTATTCCCAGCTATTTTCGGTACCGTGCTTATGGTGTTATTAATGACAGTCATTGTTTCACCATTTGGTGTTATCGCGGCTATCTACCTACATGAGTATGCCGGTAAAAATGCCTTTACTAAGCTGCTACGCATTGCTGTTATCAACTTAGCCGGCGTTCCTTCTATTGTTTACGGGGTATTTGGTTTAGGGTTCTTTGTTTATATGGTGGGTGGCTCACTCGACCAACTCTTTTATTCAGAAAACTTACCTAGCCCTACTTTTGGTACGCCTGGTGTTTTATGGTCAGCACTAACATTGGCGATATTAACCTTACCGGTAGTTATTGTTTCAACAGAGGAAGGCTTATCACGCATTCCATCGGCGATGCGTCATGGTTCATTAGCATTAGGTGCAACCAAAGCTGAGACCTTGTGGCGGATCATTTTACCTATCGCTAGCCCTGCAATTATGACAGGTATTATCTTAGCGATTGCGAGAGCAGCTGGTGAGGTTGCGCCATTAATGTTGGTTGGTGTCGTTAAAATGGCACCTAACCTACCTTTGGATGGTAACTTCCCGTTCTTACACTTAGATAGAAAGTTCATGCATTTAGGCTTTCATATATATGATGTTGGCTTCCAAAGTCCTAATGTTGAAGCCGCACGTCCATTGGTTTTTGCAACAGCCTTATTATTAGTGACTATCATCGTTGCTTTAAACATGACCGCCGTTTCAATCCGTAATAAATTACGTGAAAAATATAAGATGCTAGAGCACTAGTTTGCTTTCACAACATTTAGCAATGATAACGGGTAGTTACTCATTGCAGTTATTAATCGTAAATTAGTAACGAGCAATTAATAATTTTAAATTCACAGCTATCAATTAGTAAATAAAGATTAATCAAAAGTAATTAGAGAAACACCTATTATGATTTCTATTAGCCCAAAAGCGTTAGCACCAGGCTCAGATACATCCTTTGAAAAAAAGTTAGATTTAACTAATTTAACACCAGATCAAGTTGCTTTAGATATTAATAAATTAAATTTATTCTATGGTAAAAAACAAGCGCTAAATAATATTACTATGTCTATTCCCAAAGGGCAGGTAACGGCGTTCATAGGTCCTAGTGGTTGTGGTAAATCTACGTTATTACGCTCTATTAATCGTATGAACGATTTAGTTGATAATTGTCATATTACGGGGGAGATAAACCTTCATGGTAATAACATTTATGACAAACATGTAGATGTAGCCGAGCTAAGACGAAAAGTAGGTATGGTATTTCAGCGCCCTAATCCTTTTCCTAAATCCATCTATGAAAATGTTGTTTATGGACTGCGTATCATGGGTGAAAATAACCGTCGACGATTAGATGAAGCTGCTGAACAGTCGTTACGTAGTGCAGCACTGTGGAATGAAGTGAAAGACAGATTACACGAAAGTGCCTTAGGCCTTTCTGGTGGACAGCAACAACGTTTAGTGATTGCCCGCGCCATTGCTATTCAACCTGAGGTATTACTGCTTGATGAACCTACTTCAGCACTAGACCCAATTTCAACTTTGACCATTGAAGAGTTAATCAATGATCTTAAAAAGCAGTTTACCGTGGTAATTGTTACACATAACATGCAACAAGCAGCACGTGTATCAGATCAAACTGCATTTATGTATATGGGTGACTTAATAGAGTACAGTGATACTAATACTTTATTTACTACGCCACTGAAAAAGAAAACTGAAGATTATATTACTGGCCGCTACGGTTAACAGTTAACGATTGATTAAGTAAATACTTATTAAAGGACATCCCATGGATAATGTACAAATTGGTCGTCATATTTCAGGCCAATTCAATGAAGATTTAGAACGCGTCATTAATAATGTCATGCATATGGGCGGTTTAGTTGAGAAGCAATTAACTGATGCACTCGCTGCTGTTGAACAAGCTGACGTTAGCTTGGCTAAAGAAGTATTAACTAACGACTATCAAGTTAATGCTTATGAAGTCAGTATTGATGATGAATGCACACGTATTATCGCCAAACGACAACCAGCTGCTGGTGATTTACGTTTAATTATGGCCGTTGTAAAAACCATTGCTGATTTAGAACGAATAGGTGATGAGGCTCAGAAAATAGCGAAAGTTGCCCTAGAAAGTTTCTCTTCACAGCAGCAAGATTTATTGGTTAATTTAGATAATTTAGGCCGACGTGTCCTAGAGTTCTTACAAGCAAGTCTTGATGCTTTTACCCGCATGGATTGTGACGCGGCTATTAAGATTCATCAAATGGATGACAAAATAAATCGTGAGTATGAAGCGTTAATGCGTCAACTTATGACCTATATGATGGAAGACCCTCGCTCCATTCCACAAGTAATGACAGTTATTTGGTCAGCGAGAGCACTGGAACGTATTGGCGATCGCTGTCAAAACATCTGTGAGTACATCATTTATTTTGTTAAAGGTAAGGTTGTACGTCATACCACTGCAGAAGATATAAAAAAATTATAGTACCTTTTAAATAATGTGGTTATTCAAAATCACAATAAATTCAATTGATTAGCTATGTACTAAACTAGTGCTTAGCAAAAAATAATTTACACTGTTGCGGTTAGCTAATAAAGACAAAAATTTAAGCCGACATTAGCATTTAACATTAGAAGTTAAATGGGGTACTATCCGCGACGAATTGCAATGATGAGAGTTATACTGACTGGAAACACAATTATGGCTAAAAATTCAATCTTAGGTGTATTTGCAAAATCACCGATAAAACCGTTAGAAAAACATATTCAAATAGTTGTTAAATGTAGTAAACAACTTATCCCATTTTTTGAGGCATGTACTGCAAAGGACTGGAGTGAAGCGGCAAAAGTTCGTCGTAAACTCTCAAAGCTAGAGCAAGATGCTGATGTATTAAAACGTCAACTTCGTTTAGAACTACCAGGTGGCTTATTTATGCCAGTTGATAGGGCTGACTTACTTGAGCTTCTTACCCAGCAAGACAAAATAGCAAATAAAGCGAAAGATATTGCAGGTCGCGTTTTAGGACGTAAACTTGAAATACCCACTAGCTTACAAGCTGAGTTCTCTATTTATTTAGGACGTTGTCTTGATGCAACTGAAAAAGCTGCTGAAGCAATTAATGAATTAGATGACTTATTAGAAACAGGATTTCGTGGTCGTGAAGTTGTATTAGTTGAAAAAATGATCGTGCAATTAGATGAGATTGAAGACGACACAGACGACTTGCAGATTGTTTTACGTAAAAACTTATTAGCGATTGAAAAGGATTTGAATCCAGTTGATGTAATGTTCTTATATCAAATTATTGATTGGGTTGGCGACTTGGCCGATCTTGCTGAACGTGTAGGTGCACGTTTAGAAATTCTTCTGGCTAGAAAATAAGGCTTAACTGATGGAAATTATACTTAACTCAGGCGGCACTTTTGTCATCCTCGCTGCTGTAGTTGGTTTTTTTATGGCATGGGGTATTGGTGCAAATGATGTTGCCAATGCAATGGGAACCTCTGTAGGTTCAAAAGCATTAACGATAAAACAAGCGATTATTATCGCCATGGTTTTTGAGTTTGCAGGTGCATACTTAGCGGGTGGTGAAGTGACTTCGACCATACGTAAGGGCATTATTGATGCAAGTTACTTTATCGATTCACCTGAGCTCCTAGTGTACGGCATGATTTCGGCATTATTTGCAGCGGCTACGTGGTTATTAATCGCTTCAGCTTTAGGTTGGCCTGTATCTACTACCCACTCTATTGTAGGTGCTATTGTTGGTTTTGCTGCCGTCGGTGTAAGCGCTGATGCTGTTGAATGGGGTAAGGTTGTTGGTATTGTTGGTAGTTGGATTATCACACCACTAATATCAGGCATTATTGCTTTTATCATCTTTAACAGTGCACAAAAACTTATTTTTGATACGGATAAACCACTAGTACAAGCGAAGCGTTGGGTTCCTGCTTATATGTTCCTTGCTGGTTTTGTTTTGTCGCTAGTAACTATCAAGAAAGGTCTTAAGCACATTGGTTTGGAAAATGTAGATTTAGGTTTTGTTAACTTCGAAATCAAAGGTGCAGGTGGATTCTACTTAGCCACTATTGTTGCAGCTATTGTTGCAGCCATTGGAAAATACTTTGTTAGTCGCTTAAAGTTTGATGAAACACTTGCCAAAGAAGCACATTACGCTAACGTTGAAAAAGTTTTTGCTATTCTGATGATAGTGACTGCTTGTGCTATGGCCTTTGCTCATGGTTCAAATGATGTGGCAAACGCTATTGGGCCATTAGCCGCCGTTGTTAGTATTGTCGATAATGATGGACAAATTGCAGCTAAATCAGCTATCGCTTGGTGGATATTACCACTAGGTGGTTTTGGTATTGTTGCTGGACTTGCTCTGTTTGGTCATAAAGTTATTGCGACCATAGGTCAAGGTATTACCCATTTAACACCAAGTCGTGGTTTTGCCGCAGAATTAGCTGCAGCGAGTACGGTTGTTATTGCTTCAGGCGCAGGTTTACCTATCTCTACTACACAAACTCTTGTTGGTGCTGTGTTAGGTGTGGGTATGGCGCGTGGTATTGCGGCAATTAACTTAGGTGTAGTTCGAAATATCGTTGTTTCTTGGGTTATAACCCTACCGGTAGGGGCTGGTTTATCAATCATCTTCTTCTGGATAATGCAGGCAACGTTTAGTTAATGTGATTAACTAAACTTCCTACAGTAAACAGACATAAAAAAGCCGCAATTAATTGCGGCTTTTTTGTTTCTGTTAAGGTTGCGTTAGTTTACCTTAATTAAAAACAGTCTTTTAGCTGCGTTCAGTTACTTCTAATAAGTGATAACCAAACTGAGTTTGAACTGGGCCTTGCACCGTGTTTAAAGGCGCTGAAAAAACAACCTTATCAAATTCAGGAACCATTTGGCCTGGACCAAAACTACCTAAATCACCACCTTGAGCATTAGATGGGCAGTTCGAATGTTCTTTAGCTACTTCAGCAAAATCTTTACCCGCTTCAATTTCTGCTTTTAACGCTAAACATTCTTCTTCTGTATCCACTAAAAGGTGGCGTGCACTTGCTTGAGACATACTTGTTTCCTATTTCTGTATTATTAAATTATATTTATTTGAAATATTTATATAATTGAGCGCTTGTACATTAACGCATCTAATTAACAAATGAAAGCGGACTAATTGAGTTATAGCTCTATAACTATGAAGATGTTCGTATATTACTTAGCAATGTATCATTTTTTAACTATCTGAGTTCCTTAGTTATTATTGGTTGTAGTATATTCAATTAATTTTATGTTGATGGTTGATGGCAACTATATACCTTGTAGAACTTCGCTACTTAAGTTTAGTTATCTGGCATAAAGGAGAGTGCAGGACGCAATTCTACTGAGCAAACTGTCCTGATACTTGTTTAGTGTCCCATAGAAGAGGGTAGGCATCTGCGCATTAACACGTAAAGCCAACAGAGCCATAATGAAATAGATAAGGTGCTGGTATTAGTGATTAGCACTTCATTGCAAAACTAGGTAGAATAACGCCAATTTCTATTTACCTACGTATTATCGAAATATGATATTTACGTTAGCAGTGCTAAAGCAGTAAGGACAACCGATGGCTTCCCTTCAAGAACAGTTACTTAAAGCGGGTTTAACCACCAAACAAAAATCACGTCAAGCTAACTCGGATCAGCGTAAAAAAAATAAACAAAAACGTAGCGGTGTGCAGCATGGTGCAAGTTTGCAAGAACAAGTTCAGCAAGATCTCGCGAAGTCACAAGCTGAAAAGCTAGCTAAAGATACCGCTCTTAATGAGGCAAAAAACAAAGAGCTGGCCGATAAAGAGCAAAGCTTGCGTATTAAACAAATCCTCGAGCACCACCAACTAACAGGAGTTAATGGTGACAGTGAATATAACTATACCTTTAATAATAAAGTTAAGAAGTTATCACTTAATACCATTACTCATAAAGCCTTAGTAAATGGTCGTTTAGCATTGTGTGGTTTAAATGATGTTACCTTTCTTGTTACGAGTGAAACGGCAGGTAAAGTTGCAGAGCTTGATAACACTATAGTATTAGTTCAAAACGATAAAGTTGAAGAAGAAATGGATGAAGATGATCCTTATGCCGATTATCAAATTCCAGATGATTTAATGTGGTAAGTACTAGGCCAATACATAACGTTAATCTATGTTAGAATATTGCAACTTTGGTATTTATTACACCGAATAAACAAACACCATGTTAATCACTCACATAATCAATATGTTAGTCATTAATAGTTCATTTGATTTACAAGAGTTATATTTATTATGTTGATGAAAGCTATTCGCTGGCCAATAGGGCAGCTAATTTTAATATTAAACTTTGTTTTTTCTCCCCGTTCACCAAAACGTGCAGCAGAAGAACAAGCTAAAATTGATGGCAAAACTGAAACGTTGAGTTTGTACCAACTGCCATCATGCCCATTTTGTGTGAAAGTACGCCGCACTATGAAACGTGAAGGTCTGAAAATTGAACTACGTAATATAAGTGGTAAAAATGACTTTCAACAAGAGTTAATACGTGAGGGTGGTAAACGTAAAGTCCCTTGTTTACGTATTGAAAAAGAAGATGGTCAAGTACAGTGGTTATATGAATCAAATGATGTGGTAGCTCACCTACAAGGTTTATCCAAGGCAGCCTAGCTTAGTTTTAGCTTACTTGAATATAATAACTTCATTTTGAAATAATTCATCAAAAAATCGTGTCTATTAGGTTAATCACTTGTTTTAAAACCTAGTAGGCGCTTTATGCTGATAAAATCCCAAGTAAAACACCCCATCAAATCATCTCAAATAACTGATGAATCAGTCTATTTGCAACGCCGTCATATTATTAAATCAATGGGTTTTCTTGGTGCTGGCGCCTTAGTAGCTTCATCAATATCTAAAACCGCAAACGCTGGTTTTTTTGATAGTATAAGTACCGATAAAACAACAGCTTTTGAGACTGTGCCCTTAAACTTTACTGCCGATAAAAAGAACTTAGGGTTAAAAAAGACACCAGAGCAAAAAGTAATATCCCACAATAATTTTTATGAGTTTGGAGCTCAAAAACATCAACCTGCTGAGCTATCCCAAAATTTTAAAGTTAAACCTTGGCAGCTCACTATCTCTGGTGAATGTGATAATCCCATCACCTTAGATTATGATGATTTAACCACACTATTTACACTAGAAGAGCGAATCTATCGAATGAGATGTGTAGAGGCGTGGTCAATGGTTGTCCCTTGGGTTGGCTTCTCTCTCGCTGATTTATTAAAAAAAGTAGTGCCAAACTCCTCCGCTAGATATGTCTTGTTTGAAACCTTACATGACCCTGAACAAATGCCAGGCCAAGCTGATAGACGATTAGGAGGCGGGATTGCTTATCCTTACGTAGAAGGATTACGTATTGATGAAGCGATGAATCCACTTACTTTAATGAGTGTTGGTTTGTATGGTAAAACCTTAGCGCCGCAAAATGGTGCACCAATTAGGCTAGTTGTACCATGGAAATATGGCTTTAAAAGCATTAAGTCGATAGTGTCTATTAAGCTTGTTAAAGAGCAGCCACAAACTACTTGGCATAAGCTTGCCCCTAAGGAATACGGTTTTTATGCTAATGTAAATCCAACGCATGACCACCCAAGATGGAGTCAAGCGAGTGAAAGACGTATTACTTCAGGGGGATTATTTACACGGAATCGCATCGAAACCTTGCCATTTAATGGTTATGAAGAGCAAGTAGCTCACTTGTATAACGGCATGAATCTAAGTAAGTATTATTGAACAGGATGATGCTAGGCTTCTGTTTTGGCTATATAAGGGCTATTGTTTTATGAGTAATAAACTCACCACATCGAATAAGGTATTAATAGTTAAAGCCGTTATTCACCTGGCTGCTTTTTTGCCTTTGCTGAATTTATACTATCTGGCATACCTTGACCAGTTGGGTGCTGATCCCGTTGAAAGAGTGATTCACTTTACCGGTATTGGAGCTTTTAATTTGTTACTGATCACACTCACCATTTCACCCGTAGCGAAAAAATTGAAACAAGGTTATCTACTACAAACTAGACGTTTATTAGGTTTATATGCGTTTAGTTATGCTGTTATGCATATTCTTAACTTCTTAGCTTTTGACTTGCAATTTGCTTGGTCACTATTTATTAATGAAGTGTTCAAGCGTCCCTATATTAGTGTCGGTATGGTCGCTTTTATTTTGTTAGCTGCGCTGGCTGTAACTTCTCTTAATGCCCTAAAACGTAAAATGGGCAAGTCTTGGCAAAGCTTACATAACGCAAGTTATCTCATTACTATTCTGGTTTCTGTACACTTTTATTGGTCAGTTAAATCTGAGTTAATATCACCAATTTTTTACTTTGTCTTGACTGCTGCTTTATTAGCGTTTCGTTATAAAAAAATTAAAGCTTTGATCTTGTCGGTGTTTTATTAAAAAACAGTGGGTAATTAATCATTTTTTCATTGGTCGTCAGCATGATTTTTCTATAGTCTAGCTAAATCTAATAGAGTAAATGTGCAATTATCAATGCAGCATTAATATACGTTTAGTCGATGTTCAGTAGAACAGATAATTTAGGGATATTTAACAGGGTATGGCTGAGTTAGTGTGGGATCAAGGGATGAGTGTTGGCATTGAAAGCCTAGACAACGACCATAAAAAGCTTATTGCCATTCTCGCTCAATTAATGTCAGCCAAAAATGAAAACTCCCGCCAAGATAATATCAACGATCTTTTTCAGCAGCTTGAGTTTTATGCTCAATCACACTTCGCGCACGAAGAGGCCTTATTAGCTAATATTGGTTATCAACAACTTGAAAATCATAAAAAGAGTCATCGATGTTTTATTGAAAAAATTCCTCAACTAAAGGAACAATGGTTTGCTGATGTTTCTGAGCCTGATATTGTAAAAGACCAAATCATATTGTTTCTGCAACAATGGTTAATTAAACATATTCTAGAAGAGGATCTCGACTATGTGCCCGCAGTACATTGTTATCAAGAATTTAGTCGTTATAAAAATAATAAAAAATCTAAAAACCCATGGTTAAGATTTTGTTCAATTAAACTTTCTCATTACCTAACGTTAAAACATCGTGTTTTTCTGACGACCTTAATTCCCGTTGTTGCTACCTTTATTCTTTGTTTGATTATCCTCAAAAATAACTATCAACATTATGAAAATATTAATAATGTACTGGGTTTTAATGCTGTTATTGAGCAGGTCAACGGCATAAGTCACTCTCTGCAAGCTGAACGAGGTTTATCAAGTGGTTATACCAGCTCAAACTATAAAAGCTTTGTTGAAAAATTAGCTCTACGTCGAGATAGCACAGATAAAAAAATTCAATATTTTTTATGGTTACTTGAACAACCAACTCATGCAGGGGTAAAAAAGAACATCAGTGAATATATGCTTGATGTAAAACATACGGTCAAAAACCTATCTCATCACCGAATGCAATTAGATCAAAAACTGGTCAGTTTCGAGGATACTTATCATGCCTATACGCAGTTAATAGAACAGCTTTTATCAGTGTCTGACCGTCTAGCTCATATAGGAATAGATTCAAGCTACGGTAATAATATTTCGGCCATTAATGCCATGTTGCGCTATAAAGAGTTCTTGGGACAAATTCGTGCTATCGGTATGAAGATGGTTGAGAGCAATCAGCAAAGTATCTATGAAAATAGTAAAGTAAGTTTACTTATGGGCCAACAAGTAAATACTCTACGGATTTTTGCCAATTCAGCCAATATTAACCAAAAGAATAGTTGTGGTGAACAGTGTAATGCAACGCGTCAGCTTCGTCATATTGAACTTACTTATTTAAACGTTATAAAATTTCCTGAGAATGGAGTCAGAGCAGAAAAATGGTTTAATGTTATGTCCGATAAAGTGGATAGTATAAATACTGTGATAGAGCTTTTAATTCAAGCGTTTAATGATGAAATTTCAGCAGAAAGTAAACAATTAGAAACAGAGGCTTATTTAATTGTTTTTGCCCTATCCTTGTTTCTATTCGCAGCAATATTTTTTGCTTTAGTGCTGAATTATAGCATTATTAGCCCTGTTAGAAAACTAACCTATGCGTTAAATGAGATGTCAGTTGGACAACATAATATCCACTTCAACCGTATCGCCAGTAAAGATGAAATAGGTTCTATGCAGTTAGCCTATGAAAAACTGCGCCGTAAATTACTTCAAGGTGACATATATAAAGCGACCGTGAACCAGCAGAAAAAGGAAATAAAATACCGAAAATCACAACAAGATCACTTTCAACAGCTTGCTTTGACTGATGCATTAACGGGGGCGGTTAACCGTCACCATTTCAATGAGGTGTTAGATCAAGAAATCAGTAATGTTGATAATCACGGTAGACCATTATCTATCATGGTATTAGATATTGATCACTTTAAGGATATTAATGATAACCATGGGCATGGGGTTGGCGATGAAGTGTTGGTACTTTTTTATCAAACGTGTGTGGAAGCTGTTCGTAGTAGTGATGTAGTTGCCCGCATTGGTGGTGAAGAGTTTGTCATTATCATGCCTAATACCACGCTAAAAAATGCAGGTAAGTTTGCTGAACGTCTACGGGCTAAAATAGCGCAATTAGAAATAAATATTGGTCAGAAAAAAATATCAATGACTGTGAGCATTGGTGTTACGCAATGGAAAAAAGAGTACTTTATTAATGCCGAGACCTTTGTCGCACATGCAGATAAATCACTTTATCAAGCTAAGAATGGGGGTAGAAATAAGGTGGTGATTGCTGCAACTTAAATATAATGAACAATCAATGGCCTGTGAAGGCAAATATAAAAGAGATTAATTGTTACTAAACGTAAATTATTGACAGTTTATCGTCATAACCTTGTTGTTTAAGTAAAAAAAAATTATGGTATTAAACACTATGTTTCTCCACAGGGATTAAGATGTTTAAAAAATCATTACCGAACAATGCATTTATGGGTAAGTTAAGTCATAACTACACCGATAAGGCTCATGTTAATAAAACGGCGTTAACTCTGCTCTCCACGAGTATTTTGTCATTAACGTTGACAGCCTGCCTACCAAATGAAAAACAAGATGCTAAGGTTGTTATCAATAAAAATCCTTATCCTAGCACTTATCAATCATTACCAGCGCAAACCACCTTATTAACGAATGCTACTATTTTAACGGGCACTGGTGAGCGTCTAAATGATGCGGATATCTTGTTAGCGAATGGCAAGGTTATGCAAGTAGGTAACGATTTACCGACAGAAAATGCCACCGTAATTGATATGAAAGGTAAGTGGATTACACCGGGAATTATTGATGTGCACTCCCACTTAGGTGTTTACCCAAGCCCTGAAGTCGAATCTCATTCCGATGGCAATGAAATGACTTCCCCAAATACCTCTGAAGTCTGGGCTGAACATAGTGTTTGGCCACAAGACCCAGGTTTTCAGGCCGCACGTGCTGGCGGAATCACTAGTTTACAAATCCTACCTGGCTCAGCTAATCTGTTTGGCGGTCGTGGGGTAACTTTACGAAATGTACCTAGTGAAACCATGCAAGGTATGAAGTATGCAAGTGCACCTTATGGCTTAAAAATGGCTTGTGGCGAAAATCCAAAGCGTGTTTATGGTAGCAGAAAAGTTTTGCCTTCAACGCGTATGGGTAATGTTGCTGGTTATCGAAGTGCATGGCTTGCTGCCACAGAATACAAACGTGCTTGGGATAAATATGACAGTGATTATACTGCAGGTAAAAGTCCTGAAGCACCTAAGCGAGATTTAGAGCTTGATACTTTAATGGGTGTTTTAGATGGTGAAATACTCATCCATAACCATTGTTATAAAGCAGAAGAAATGGCGGTAATGATTGATCTGGGTAAAGAGTTTAACTATCACTCTGGTACTTTTCATCATGCAATTGAAGGGTATAAAATTGCTGATCTTTTAGCTGCCAATGGTAACTGTGCTGCTATGTGGCCAGATTGGTGGGGCTTTAAAATGGAAGCTTATGACATGGTTGAAGAAAATGTTGCCATTGTTAATGCTGTGAAAAACTCTTGTGCAGTCGTTCATTCGGACTCAGCAACAACGATCCAACGTTTAAATCAGGAAGCGGCGAAGGTTATGTATCGCGCCAATGAAAATGGTTTTGCGTTAAAAGAAGAAGATGCAATTAAGTGGATTACAGCTAATGCGGCTAAATCGTTAGGTATTAATGATGAAGTGGGCAGTTTAGAAGCGGGAAAAAATGCTGATGTTGTTGTTTGGAGTACAAACCCATTTAGTGTTTATGCTCACGCAGAACAAGTGTTTATTGATGGCGCTAAAGTTTATGACAAGTTTGATGATAAATACCAAGCTAAAAGTGATTTTTTACTGGGTCAAACGTTAGACCATAATGCTGATAAACCTCAAACCAAATAAGTGGAACCACAATGAAAAATACTCAATTACTTAATTCATTGCGCTATGCCATATTTGGCGCATTTGCTGCGACAACGACTGCTGTTCAAGCTGAGTCTATCGCAATTACTAATGCTACGGTTTACACAGTGGCAAAGCAGGGGATTTTATCGCAAGCAACCGTTTTAATAGATGATGGAAAAATTACGGCTGTTTATAATAAAGCTGATACACCGGCATCATTGGACGCTGATACCATTATCGATGCAAAAGGTCGTATTTTAACGCCTGGTTTTATTGCGTCTAAGAATTATCTTGGTTTAGTTGAAGTTAATGCCGTGTCTGCTACACGTGATGGCTCAGATAAAAAAGCCGATTTAACCTTTGATGCTAGCTTAGCTTTTAATCCCAAATCAAGTCTAATTCCTTATGCTCGAAAAGGAGGTATCACTCATAGTGTTGTGATGCCAAGTGGCGGCGAAAAGGTTTTCACAGGCCAAAGCTTTACTGTAAATCTATCAGGTGAGTTCAACAGTGTTATCGCTGCTAAAAATGCTGTGATTGTTGAGCTTGGTGGTAACAGCAAAGGCTCAAGAGCAATGTCTTTACAAACGCTAAGTAATGAACTTGAAGATGCACAAAAGTCATTAGCCAAGGCTAAGAAAGCCAAAAAAGCTAAAAAAGGTAAAGATAGTAAAGAAGCCAAACCACCAACTCGCTCACAACAAGTTATGTATGCTTTGCTAGCGGGAGAGAAACCACTATTGGCATATGCTGATAGAGCGACAGATATATTAGCGTTACTAAAATTGAAAAAACAATTTAAACTTAATTTAGTCTTAGTTGGCGCAAGTGATGCTGTATTGGTCAGTGAAGAAATAGCTAAAGCAAATGTTGTTGTGCTGATGAGTGCACTTGATAATTTGCCTAGTAGCTTTGACTCGCTACACAATTCCCTCAGCAATGCTGCTAAGTTAACTCAAGCGGGTATAAAAGTTATTATTAGTAACAGTGGTGAGAGTCATAATATTAACCAATTACGTTTCGATGCGGGAATAGCTGTTGCCAATGGTTTAGAAAAAACTACCGCGTTGGCTGCAATAACAGCAAATGTTGCTGATACCTTTAGTTTAAATTCTGGCCGTATTGCAGTAGGTAAAAATGCTGATTTAGTTTTATGGAGCAATGACCCTTTTGAAATAAGTAGTAAAGTTGATGCAATGTGGATTAATGGTCAGGCAATGTCATTGAAATCACGCCAAGATGCTCTACGTGAACGTTATACTTTAGAAAGCAATATGCCGAAAGCCTATACTAAATAGTTAACCAGGTGGTTAGACACACTTAATATTTTAATTTAGTGCATCTTCTTGCTAAAGTATAACTACCAAGCAAAGCCCTATATTAACTAGCTTAATATAGGGCTTTCTTTTTTCTGCTCAATTTTAGCTATGACTTGCTTAGATAGTACCGCAATATCAATGATCAGCTAGAAGTAGCGAGAATTTAAGCTGCTAGCTGTTTTAACAGAATAAACTTGTATTTTAAGTACTGATCATTATCATTGCTGTTACCTACTTATCTTTAACTAACTCATTTTTAAGCAACTATGACTCGTTATATTTTTTTATCTCTTTTGTTTATTAGCTTATCTTGTTTGACTTTTACGGCTCAAGCTCGAGATAAAATAGGTCTGGTGTTAAGTGGTGGTGGTGCTAAAGGCTCTGCACATATTGGGGTGCTCAAAGTCTTAGAGCAACATAATATTCCTATTGATTATGTGGTGGGCACCAGTATTGGTGCTTACGTAGGGGGAATGTATGCCTTGGGTTATGAAGTCGACGAAATAGAAAATATTATGTTGGGACTGTCATGGTCAGATGGATATTCTGATGTGATCCCTAGAGAATCTTTGTCATACGCAAATAAACAACACAGAGACAGATACAATTTATCCATCAGATTAGGCTACAGTGATGGAGAGTTTAAGGTGCCACACGGGTTGCTTTTAGGGCAAAGTGCCTATCAGATCCTGCAGCGTTCAACAGATACAGTAAGCTCTTTTGTTAGCTTTGATGACTTAGCTATTCCATATCGCGCCGTTGCCTCTAATATAGCAACAGCACAAATGGTGGTGCTTGATTCTGGTAGCATTAATCAGGCGATGAAAGCTTCTGCTGCTGTCCCTGGCATAGTCGCGGCGGTTGAAATCGATGGAAGAACACTGGTTGATGGTGGCATTACCAACAATATGCCAATTGATGTGGTAAAAAAAATGGGTGCAGATATCGTTATTGCGGTTGATATTGGTTCGCCATTGGCAGGACAAAATGAATTAACTAGTACAGTTGCCGTGCTTAACCAGCTATCTACAATCCTGACCAATAATACCAGTTTGGCTCAAAAAGCATTACTCACCGAAAAAGATGTCCTGCTACGCCCAGCGATTGATGACTTGAGTACCACTGATTGGTCGGTAATGCCTCAAGCGCTAAAACTTGGAGAACAAGAAGCGCTATCGCAATCAACTGCCCTGCTTAAGTTAGCCATCAATGAAAAGGATTATCAGAGATATAAAAATAATAAGCGCCTGAAAGCTAAACAATGGTTTGATGCCTTACCTAAAAAAGTGATAGAAATTCAATTTAGAAATAATTCCAAAGTTGAACAAGCCATTATCGCCAAACATTTTGCGGTTGAACTAAATAAAGAGGTCACCAAAGATAGCTTAGACACAGCCATTAATCGGGTTTATGCTCTGAATGCATTTGAACAAGTTACCGTTGAATTTAACGATACCCAAGAGGGCAGAGTACTTATTTTACATACCCAAGCTAAGTCATGGGGGCCGAATTACTTTGATTTTGGTTTTAATTTAAAAACAGATTTTTCAGACAGATCAATAACCTCTATCAATATGTCTTACCTGATGACAGATATCACCGACAATGGTGGTCAATGGCTTAATGAAATTGAATTTGGTTGGGAAACTTTGTTTGGTAGTGAATTTTATCAACCGCTGAACCGATCACAGGATTACTTCACTCGAGCAAGGATTGAGTATGGCCAAGATAAATGGGAAAAAGCTTCATTACGACCTGAGCTAAGGAATGACTATTACCTTGGCATATTATCCCTTGGTTATAACTACTCATTCAGTGGCATCATTGAACTCGGTGGTAAAGCTGAAAAAGGGGAACTACTTATCGATGTTCCTTCGCTTGATAGTGCTGAATATGATTACTTTGATAGTTATGATAGTTATGGTGGTTTTATTAAGTTCGGCTATGACACCCTTAACAGTATTAATTTCCCAACTCAGGGCAATAAGTTAACTGTTGAGATGCAGTGGTTAACGGATGAATATAAACCTGTATCCCCCTCAGGTTCAATTGGAAAAAATGATGCTTTTGTTTTTAACTTTGATTGGCGTGGAGCCATTGGCATACGTGGGCATACTTTTGTAGGGATAGCTTCTTTTGCCACGGTTGATAGTGATAGCGATCTTAGTGTGCATGTTAGTGAGCTAGGTGGATTTTTAAATTTATCAGGTTATCAAGAGGATGCACTTATAGGAGTGCATAAAGCCTTTGCCGCTGTGGTTTATCAATATGACTTAGGCCGTGAAGTACCTGCTGGATCTGGTTTGCCAATTTACTTAGGCACAAGTTTAGAGGCCGGTAATGTATGGAATACCGAGGAATCAGTAAAATATAGCGACTTAATTCATTCTGGAAGTATTTATTTGGGCACAGATACAAGTTTTGGTCCTGCTGTTTTTGGTATTGGCTTTGCAACTGGCGGCGAGTACTCACTATTTTTATCAATAGGTAAAAACTGGTGATTAGTAGCACGTGTAAGGCTTAGTACAATAGTTAGTCGTAACATTTTAAGCTATCAAACATAAACATCATTAGATAGAGTTTGTATCTTTTTATAATCAACTAAAAGTATTAGCCATCCCTATGACTGAAAAACTATTAAATAATAATTTTGCTCAAGTTAGCGTACAAACTTTGCCCTCTACGGATGGAAAAGTGCCTTTAGAAGGACTGAAAATTTCTCACTCTCACTGCACCGCTGAAGTGAGTTTGTATGGTGGCCAAGTCCTAAGCTTTAAGCCGACAGAACAGAACGATATTTTATGGTTAAGTGAACAAGCACTATATCAAGAAGGTAGCGCTATTCGTGGTGGTGTTCCCCTGTGCTGGCCTTGGTTTGGTGCAAATGATAAAGAAAAGAGTACAGTTAAATCCGGTAATCATGGGTTTGCACGTCAATTGCGTTGGCAGATAGAGAGTATTAACGCTGATGAAAGTGGCGTCACCTTAGTCTTAGAATTATCAGGGGAAAATCAACATGCATTATGGCCTAATGCCTATAAACTCAAACAAACACTTTTTTTTGGCGAGCATTTCTCACAACGTTTAGCCATGTCAAACCTTTCAGATGTTGACGCGCAATATTCAGCCGCGTTACACAGTTACTTTAGGGTCAGTAACCCTGAAAATGTCACTATTGATGCATTAACTGGTGTTAACTATGATGACAAATTAACGAGCGGCTCAGGTATTCAGCAACAAACGGTAAGTTGTGTTGGTGAAATTGATCGTGAATATCATAGTCGTGATAAAATGACAATAATAGACAATAATTGGCAACGTAAAATAGTACTAACCAGTAATAATTGTCAGCAATGGGTGTTATGGAACCCAGGTGCTACCTTAGCAAGTAGCATGGCAGATGTTCACGTGGGAGGGGAGCAGGAGTATGTTTGTTTAGAAGCCGCTAATACAAAGTGGCAAGAGTTACCTGCAGGTAAAACAGTTACCATATCGCAAGAAATACACGTTACTAAGTTATAATTTCTACTCTCATTTTTAATGAACTTAACGTTTAGTTAATAGGTTTAGTTAATGTGTTAATTGATACGTAAATAGCGATGTAATAAACCTTGAGTGAAGTTTATTTTTAGATAGAAACCGCGAGGTAATGTCATAAAAGGTTTACCATTGCGGTCAAACGCTTGAGTTTTTACTTTGCTGTTTGCTGCTTTGGGTCTTAATTGCATCACTTGACCATGTTTACCATGAATGTTTTCTACTTCACCCAACACTATCATGTCAGTTAATTCTTGCCAGTCCTGCGCTAATAAAGCCTCTTCTTCAATATTTGGTGACCAAATGAAAGGCATACCTACCAGTCTTTTACTTATTGGTACCTCTTTACTGGTAATAACAGGCACCCAAAGTACACGGGCTAATTTTTTTCGCACATAACAATTGTGCCAGTTTATACCCACAAGGCCAGTTAATGGCGCAACGCTAACAAAGGTTGTCTCAAGTGGTTTTGCTTGTTCATTAATAGGTAATGATTTTAATTCAATACCTAAGTGAGGAAAATCAGGCTCAGGCCTTGAACCGGCACTTGCCCCTAATACATGCTCAAGTAATAATCCAATCCAGCCTTTGTTGCGTGTTAAATCTTTTGGCACGGCAATGCCAGCTTGCTCAGCAATTTCGCCTAATGATAAACCCGCTAAATTTTGTGCTCTTTGCATTAGCTCTTGTTCGGAGTTGGGAATGTTCATATCTGCAGAGGAGTTAGTCATGAAATATTTTCTTACTAAGGTTAGTCGCTATTATCATAGATTTGCTAAAAAAATCAAAGTAATCATTTGCCCCACTGACGTTAATATGGTTGAATTGATGTAAGAATTTTATATATTGTCAGGAGTTCCTGTGATCGATGCCGAAGGCTACCGCGCCAACGTCGGCATAGTAATAGTTAATGACAGGGGACAAGTATTTTGGGCAAGACGGTTTGGGCAGCATTCATGGCAATACCCACAAGGTGGGGTTGATGAAGGGGAGTCGGCAGAACAAACTATGTATCGAGAGTTACATGAAGAAGTTGGCCTAAAACCGGAACACGTGAAAATAGTTGCTTCAACAAAGAATTGGTTAAAATATAGATTACCAAAACGTTTTATAAGACATGACTCTAAACCGCTTTGTATTGGTCAAAAACAGAAGTGGTTTTTATTAAAGTTAACTGCTGCTGAATCATCAGTTGATTTACTCCATAGCTCTCATCCTGAATTTGATGATTGGCGCTGGGTAAGTTATTGGTATCCAGTACGGCAGGTAGTCTCTTTTAAACGTGAAGTATATCGCAAGGTCATGAAAGAGTTTGCTAGTTTTGCTTTGCCATTAACGTATGAACGTAGGCCAGAACGTCGTAAACGTCGTGCTTAGCTAAATATAGCTTAATTATTACTATGATTTTAGATTCGTTCTAAACGTCCTAATAGCCCACTTTATTGTGGGCTATTTATTTATACCTTTTCAATTTTTATGGCATCAATTCATCACAGAGGAATTAAATGTTAACTACCTTACGTCGAATCGTCTTGGAATTTAGCCAAGAAGCTGAACTGCAAAGTGCACTTGAACGTATGGTGTGTCGTATAAAAAAAGCGATGCAAACTGATTGTTGTTCTATTTATCTCGCCGATTACCATCAACAACATTTTTTATTAATGGCCTCTGATGGTTTGGCAAAAACCTCACTGGGGCAGAGTTGTGTCGGTTTTTCAGAAGGTTTAGTGGGGTTAGTCGGTCAACGAGAAGAGCCCTTAAATATTGCCGATGCTCAGCAACATCAAGATTATATTCATGCACCAGAAGTTGAGGAAGATGACTTTAATGCATTTTTAGGCACGCCCATCATTCATCAACGTAAAGTCTTAGGTGTTTTAGCTATTCAGCAAAAAGAGTCTCGGCATTTTACTGAAAATGATGAAGCCTTTTTAGTGACGCTTTCTGCACAACTAGCTAGTGCACTGGCAAATGCTGAAGTGAAAAGCTTACTTAACCTTCAACAAGAACAAAACCCTGGTGTAAAACAATTACAAGGTATCGCAGGTGCTCCAGGTATCGCTTTAAGTGAAATTATTGTTTGCCAACCACAAGCTGATCTCGCGGCTGTTTCATTGAAAAAATCTAATGATGGCCAAAAACAACTATTACGTTTTGAGCAAGCCCTTGAAAAAACTCGCCTTGAATTTAATGCCTTAAGTAATCAACTGAGTGAATCTATTGACGACGACAGCTTAGCTATTTTTGACGTATATAAACAATTATTAGACCAAGCAAACCTCGGGAAAGAGATAAGCACAAAAATTTTACAAGGCTGGCGTGCAGATAGCGCATTAAAGTTAGTGATAGAGCATTATATCAGCCAATTTGAAGCCATTGAGGATAGTTATTTTCGTGAACGCGCCAGTGATATCCGTGACTTAGGCACACGTTTATTGGTTAACGTGCAACAACAATCGAAAGAAGAGCTGGTTTTACCTAGTGAATTTATTTTGTTAGCACAAGATGTTACCGCCTCAATGGTGGCTCAATATCAGCATCAAGGCTTAGTGGGTATTATTTCACTCTCTGGTTCAAATAACTCACATTCAGCTATTTTAGCTCGTTCATTGGGCTTGCCTGCCATTATGGGAGTAAATGCTATTGTACTCAGTCAATTACATCAGCAACAAGCGATTATTGATGGCTATACTGGTGAGCTATTTATTAATCCAGATGATGCGCTTAAACAAGAGTATCAATATTTATTAAGCCAAGAAAAAGCCTTGACTGATAAAGTAATGGACGTTGCACTCTTACCTTGTATTACCCAAGATGGAAGAGCGATCGAAGTTCAACTTAATGCGGGCTTGTCAGCAGGTTTTGAACAATCAGCACAACTGGGTGCTTTGGGGATCGGTTTGTACCGCACCGAAATTCCATTTATGAATCGTAACTGTTTTCCATCGGAGCAAGAGCAAACTCAGTTATATCGCAAAGTACTGCAAGTATTCCCTAAACATGGCGTTACTATGCGGACGTTAGATGTTGGTGGTGATAAATCATTACCTTATTTCCCCATCAATGAGGAGAATCCTTTTTTGGGGTGGCGCGGCATTCGTATAACCCTAGATCACCCTGAAATATTTCTGGTTCAAGTACGTGCTATGATGCGAGCCAATCAAGGGATAAATAATTTAGAAATTATGTTACCTATGATTTCTAGTGTTGAAGAAGTTGATGAAGCCATTCGCTTAATTAACCAGGCTTTTTTTGAACTTAAAGCCGAGTTAACTAAAGATATAATTACCGAACTGATGTCGGTAAATAATGACGGTGTTCACCTAAGTGTTCAGCAAGCTCAGGCAAAAGCAAAATTGGTGTCCAGCCAATTAGCACGACCTAAAGTGGGGATTATGTTGGAGGTTCCATCGGTTATTTTTCAAATGGAAGCTTTAGCTAAAAGGGTTGATTTCTTTTCCGTTGGTAGCAATGATTTAACTCAGTATTTACTGGCTGTTGATCGAAATAATAGCCAAGTGGCAAATTTATATGATGCTTTTCATCCTGCAGTGTTAAATGCTTTACATAGTATTGCACAGCAATCGGCGCAGCATTTAACTCCGATTAGTTTATGTGGTGAATTAGCTTCACAGCCCGCAGGCGCTATTTTATTATTAGCAATGGGTTTTGACAAAATCAGTATGAATGGTCATAACGTGCCCCGTATCAAATGGGTTATTCGTCATATAGCCTTTGAACAAGCACAAAATATTTTAGATAGAACATTAACACTAACAACCGCTAAGCAAGTGCATAGTTATCTAAATGAACAACTTGAAAACCTCGGGCTAGGCGGATTTATCCGTGCAGGATGTTAGTTATATTTGTTAATTAAGGATAATAAAATAATTTCACGGGAGCGGTTTACCGCAAAGTAGTATGATTTTTACAGTATTCATTTCTTGTATCGCCCTCGGCAGCTTTGTAGGTTTCTTAGCGGGTTTGTTAGGCATAGGTGGTGGGCTTATTATAGTACCAGCACTGGTGTACTTACTTCCTATAGTTGGTGTTAATAGCGAAATTGTTATGCCGATGGCGCTTGCTACTTCTTTAGGGGCTATTGTTATTACCTCTGCAAGTGCTGCGATAGCTCACCATAGTAAAAAAAATATCCCATGGTCTTTAGCAAACCCCCTACTGGTGCTTGTTGCAATAGGTGCATTGTTAGGCGCGTTTATTGCTAATTCACTGTCGAGTGAAACATTGACTGGATTTTTCTCTATTGTGGTGGTTTTGTTAGCGGTTTACATGTTACTTTCGATAAATGCGTCAAAAGAAAGGGCCCTGCCAGCTACTTATGTACTGCAATCATTTAGTTTCATTACCGGTATTATAGCCAGTTTAATGGGCATTGCCGGTGGCGCTATTTTAGTACCCATGTTAAGTTTTTTTGGTGTTTCTGTACGTCATAGTATTGGTATAGCAACTGCTTGTGGCGTTATGGTGGCACTTTTTGGCTCTCTTGGTTACATAATCACCGGGTACAATTTGCCTAACTTGCCCGAATGGAGCTTAGGTTATATATATTTACCTGCTTTATTAGGGATAGTGATGAGTTCATCAATATTAGCCCCGATAGGGGTTAAATATGCCAGTAAATTGCCGGTGAAAACGTTGAAGAAATTTTTTGCTGTTTTCCTTATTTTTGTCGCAATTAAAATGATGCTTGGCTAAATGTTGTTGCCGAGTTGTTTTCAGTTAATAGTTTTTAGTTCTGCACGTTTTAAACGTAACGTTTTAGTTATAAAAAGGTATAATCACCAGCAATAATAAAACGTTTTTTAGCTTTTTAATTTTTACCATTTTCATTAAAATTGTGTTCTTGTTGTGGGTAGATAAAATGACTCAAGGCAAGGCGCTTGATTGAACAATAGCGAGCTATTGGGATTGAAAGTAACCCAGTCATAGATTATTTTAACCCGTACAAATGGGCAATGATTTAATGACATTAGTACTACCCCTTTATTTTTAACTTTCTACTTTGAGAAACGGACAAGCAATGACAGATAAGTTTTTACAATTTCCAGTAATAGACCCAATCATTTTTAGCATTGGCCCAGTATCATTACGCTGGTATGGCACCATGTATTTAATCGGTTTTCTTGCCGCTATGTTTATGGCAAACAAAGCGGCCGATAGAAGCAATGGTTTATGGACACGTGATCAAGTTAGTGACCTGTTATTTTATAGTTTTTTAGGTGTTATTTTAGGTGGCCGAGTAGGTTATGTACTGTTTTATCAGTTTGAATACTTTTTATCTGACCCCTTATATTTATTTCAAATATGGCAAGGCGGCATGTCTTTTCATGGCGGTCTGCTTGGCGTAATTCTAGCGATATTTATTTTTGCTCGTAAAACGAAGAAGAACTTCCTTGAAGTGGGCGACTTTGTGGCACCTTTAGTGCCAATCGGCTTAGGCATGGGACGTCTAGGTAATTTTATAAATGCTGAGCTTTGGGGGCGTCAAACTGATGTGTCTTGGGCTATGGTATTTCCAACGGATCCTCTGCAAGTTCCTCGTCACCCATCACAGTTGTATGAGTTCGCACTTGAAGGTGTAGTACTCTTCGCTATTTTATATATTATCAGTCGTAAGACACGCAGCTTAGGTTTAGCGTCAGGTGCTTTCTTAATTGGTTATGGTGTATTTAGAAGTATTGTTGAGTTCTTCCGCGAACCCGATGCTCACTTAGGTTTGTATTTCTCTTTTATCTCAAAAGGGCAAATTTTAAGTATTCCAATGATCTTAGTGGGTATATTGATCATTTATTTTGGTCATTTAGCGCAACAAAAATCAGCCATTGCTCAAAGTCAGAGCAAAGTTAGTACATCATCAAAGAAGTCAGCTAACTCATCACAAAAAAAATCAGTAAAAGGAAATAGCTAATGCGCGCTTATTTAGATTTATGTCAACGTATTATTGACCAAGGTACTTGGGTTGAAAATGAACGTACTGGCAAGCGTTGTTTAACGGTGATTAATGCTGATTTGCAATACAATGTTGGTGATAACCAGTTCCCATTAATAACCACACGTAAGAGCTTTTTTAAATCAGCCATTGCTGAGTTTATTGGTTATATTCGTGGTTATGATAACGCCAGTGACTTTCGTAAATTAGGTACTAAGACTTGGGATGCCAATGCCAACTTAAATGATGCCTGGCTTAATAACACTCACCGTAAAGGTGAAGATGATATGGGCCGCGTTTATGGTGTTCAAGCTAGAGCATGGACTAAGCCAGATGGTGGCACCATTGATCAGTTAAAGAAAATTGTTGATAACCTTAAAAATGGTATTGATGACCGCGCTGAAATTATGACTTTCTATAATCCAGGTGAATTTCATATGGGTTGTTTAAGACCGTGTATGCATACTCATAACTTCTCTTTACTGGGTGATACTTTGCATTTAACGAGCTTTCAGCGTTCATGTGACGTGCCATTAGGGCTTAACTTTAACCAAGTACAAGTCTTTTTCTTCTTGGCTATTATGGCGCAAATTACCGGTAAAAAGGCTGGTATGGCTTATCACAAAATAGTGAATGCACACATTTATGAAGACCAACTGCAATTAATGCAAGATGTTCAACTAAAGCGTGAACCGCTGGCTTTACCAAAACTTATCATCAATCCAAAAATTAAGTCATTAGAAGACTTAGAAACTTGGGTCACTATGGATGATTTTAAAGTTGAAGGTTACGAGTGTCACGATGCAATTAAGTATCCTTTTGCAGTATAGATTAAGCGGTTATTAGTCTACGGTTTCCTGGAACTCAATAGATTTATACGAAAAGGCCACCTAGAAAGAGGTGGCCTTTTTATTACCTGCTTATTTTTTCTTTGAGACGGACTTTTTCAGCCATCTTCGATTAACCAATTTTAGATGTTTGGATAGAGTTAGCTCCGCATGTGAGCAATGACTCTTTTATAAAAGCTATACTATTGGCAAAAGGTATATTTACCCAACTATAATCGCTCAGGCCTTATTGCTAAAACACCTGTTGATATCTATTTCGTTTATTCTTTAAAAACTTACTTAGTAAAGCTGCTATCTGGTGTGCCGGTAAAGCAAGATAATACATAGGGATATGCCACTGTGATGTAATAGCCATAAGCACCATTTTGTATCATACCATTACATTCATCTAAATCACCTAGGCTTTCAATATACTCATAATCATCTCTGAATGAACCATCATAGCTGCCACCCGGCTCACCAGTACCATTGGGTCTATCACCTGTTTTTAAACGATAACTTGAGCGGGCAGAACGCACTTCACCTTGATCATCAAAATAGCTGCCAAAAATAGGGAAACCGTCGGCGGCAAAACCTATTACCGGTGAGTCTTGATTAGCACTGTCGTCAAATAACGCATGAGGAGTACCATGATAATGATAGGTACCATCGGGTTGTGCGTGAGCATTATGAGAGTCAACGGCAAAACCGTTGGCGCTATGCATTGGGTCGTATCGCCAAGGTTGTTCCATATCATTACAGCCAATTTTGCCATTACCAACGCCATAACAACCTGCCGCTAATAGGTCGACCTTGACACCATTGAGTAAGATTGCATTATCAATTTGCAAGGAAATAGCGGTAACTTGGCTTGCTTTTGTTGGTGATATGGTTATTTCAAACTGATCATTTTGTGCACTGACTTTATTTGGAAATGCATTGCCGCCATCATTAAAGTCATGATTTGGAATGGCATTGGTTGTAAAGACACATTTATCACCTACTTGTGAAATAACCAAGTCTCCCTGATGAACCACGCCTTCATTAATATCATTTACTGTTGAGGTGAATTGCTCAATATAATCCAAACAATTTTCACTGTGCTTAGTTAGTATTGCGTTAGTTATATCTATCGGGCTTTGGTTTGCTTCACCGTTTATCACAGCTGAAACTGCCGCTAGGTTAGTTACTTGCTGTAATAACTGGCTGTCGTTGGTGGGCAGTAAGTTATCGGTTTCAGTAAAGTCAGTTGATAAACTATCGGATAATAAATATAACTCTTGGCTGCCATCTTCAAACTCAATCAATTTATAGTCACTTGAACGTGTTGTCCATCCGGTGACGGTATCTGACTTATAGGCGGTATAGATGTATTCTTTTGTGGCTGCAGATGAGTCTGTCAATAAGCCTTTAAAGCTTTGGCTATCATGTATCTTAGTTGCTGATATGCCGGCAATTTCGGCTATTGTGGCATATAAGTCGGTTGCGGTAACCAAGGCTTGTTCTCGTTCGTTAACACGTGTTACTCCTTGGCCTGAGATAATAAAAGGGGTAGCAACGCCACCTTGATATAAGCTGCCTTTTGCGTGTGTTTTATTATAGCTTGAGGTATCGATAACACTGCTTGGCGTGCCATTATCACCAATAAAAATAATGAGGGTATTATTGCGTGTGCTCTCATCTAAACTATCAATTAATCGTCCTATTTCGGCATCCATGGCTTCAATGGCAGCTAAGTAGTAATCCCGTTTATTGTTGCTTATATCACTGTCAGTACCAGATAAGTCGCGATTATGTAATGAGCTCGGTGGTAAGTGAAACGGTGAGTGTGGAGCAGAATAAGCGACCCAAGCAAACCAAGGGCTTGTTTGTTCATTTACCCAGTTGAGGGCCAAATCAGTTATTTTAGTCGAGTGATAGGTTGTTGAATTTTCGGTAACGCCATTAATGGTAAGTGACCAGTCATAATAATCAGTTAAATTGCCTAAATTACCGGCATAATAATCTACACCAACATCATTAGGGTGTGTTTCATTATTACTGGCACCACCTATATGCCATTTACCAAAGACTGCCGATTGATAGTTTTTTGAAGCGGTCTGACGTTTTAGATAACTTTGCAATATCTCATGGTCAGTTGATAGTGTTCCAGGGACTGACTCAATACCATTATTATGCCCGTATTTTCCGGTAATTATGGTACTACGTGTTGTTGAACATGCAGGTGTTACCCACATATTGTCAAAAACAATGCCTTGCTGCGCCAGAGTATTTAATGTTGCTGTTTGCGGTAGATCATCAGATAAATCATATTGGGCTGATGCATCTAAACCTTGATCATCAGAGATAATAAATAAGATGTTTGGTTGCAGTGCCGTATCGTTTTCTGTTGGCGTTTCTGTTGGCGTTTCTGTTGGCGTTTCTGTTGGCGTTTCTGTTGGCGTTTCTGTTGGCGTCTCCACCTGAGTAGCCACTTCTTCAGTTGAGCTACCACCGCAGCTAGTAAGATTTATTAGTATGATAGTTATTATAAACAAACGTAAAATGTTTAGCATGATGATCCTAACCTCTGAGGTAACGTTGATAGATAAAACGGGATAAGTGCCCAAACTATGACCCAGCTTACTACGCTTTCATTAGCTTAGTTTATAAAGCTTTATGTAAAGTAGTTTAATGAGTGAGTAAAGTTATGTAAAAATTATCGTGGCTATGAGGTGTTATTTTTTTGTAACTTTAATATGATCTTATATTCATACTCAGTGTACCGACAGAAGTGGTAAGAAAACAATATTGTCAATACACCAAGTCAGCATTTGATTCATCGTTTTACTTACGTCAAAAAGGCTGGTGAATCACTTCACCAACCTTCTGTTTTATCGTTGTTTATTCAAGAGTAAGTGGCAGTTGTGATTCGGTAAACTCTTCAAAAGTCCCAACACGCTGCTTAAGCTCGAAAGCCATTGTTTTTTCAAATTTGCTAATATGCTGGTGTACTTTTCATCATCAATTAAATAGATCTTCTCTGTTGGAACTTTGGCTACATGATAGAGTTGGTCAGCAGAAAAATAATTCTCTTCGCCATAGGTTTTAACCACTAATAAGCATATGTAAGCCAAATGCCAGTTTCTTTCGCAGCCTCTAAGTGTACTGATTTTTGCAACGTCCGCAGGATAAGGTAATAGGATATGGAAGAAATTGGAGTGTGACTTTCAGGGGATACTTTATAGTCGCTGTTTTCGTTAATGTATCAAGCATATTTCCGCGCGTTTTTTACATTATCTTCTATCTGCAAAATATTCTTATCAATAAGACGCAGTGTATCGCATACGGCAGACCCAGTGTTCTGAAAATAGCCCTCCAAGACGTGTTCGCCATACTTTAGCGGCGCGGATAAAGTTCTCGTCACCAATAAGTGCAGCGCCGCCACAAACACCAATATCTTTATAAAAAGAAACATATACAGATGAGAGTCCACCGGCAATTAATGCAAGATATTCAACTAAAGCGTGAACCGCTGGCTTTACCAAAACTTATCATCAACCCAAAAATCAAGTCATTAGAAGACTTAGAAACTTGGGTCACTATGGATGATTTTAAAGTTGAAGGTTACGAGTGTCACGATGCAATTAAGTACCCGTTTGCAGTATAGATTAAGCGGTTATTAGT
>Ga0209395_1001719_pt1 | contig 30229 bp, 27 predicted proteins | sample GOMGulsemesocosm_3_FD_184635 | JGI IMG/M metagenome (GOLD analysis project Ga0209395, IMG submission 184635) | Methane-oxidizing microbial communities from mesocosms in the Gulf of Mexico - GOM9D Gulf of Mexico (SPAdes) (version 2) | ecosystem: Environmental > Aquatic > Marine > Cold seeps... | reverse complement strand
TCTTGAATTCATCATCAACCGTATGATCGGTATTCACCCGAAAGCATTGCTTAACTTTGATAAGCAATCGCCAGCGCTACAAGCTGAAATCAACGATATGATTGTCGGTTATGAGTCACCAGTTGAATTCTACATCGCTAAATTACAAGAAGGTATTTCAACGCTAGCAGCTGCGTTCTACCCGAAAAAAGTAATTGTGCGCATGTCTGACTTTAAGTCGAACGAATATGCGAATCTAGTGGGCGGTGAATTTTTCGAACCTGAAGAAGAAAACCCAATGTTAGGTTTCCGTGGTGCATCACGTTATATCTCTGAAAATTTCCGTGACTGTTTCGCGCTAGAAACTGAAGCAATCAAACGTGTACGTAATGACATGGGTTTAACTAACGTTGAAATCATGATCCCATTTGTACGTACACTAAGTGAAGCGGCTTCTGTGATTGATTTACTGGCTGAGCATGACTTAAAGCGTGGTGAGAATGACTTACGCGTTATCATGATGTGTGAAGTTCCATCGAATGCATTATTAGCGGATAAATTCCTACAATACTTCGATGGTTTCTCAATCGGTTCAAATGATTTGACTCAGCTATCACTTGGTCTAGACCGTGATTCAGGTATTATTTCTCATCTGTTTGATGAACGTAATGAAGCCGTTAAAATACTACTTTCTATGGCTATCCAAGCCGCTAAGAAAGCGGGTAAATATGTGGGTATTTGTGGTCAAGGTCCTTCAGACCATGAAGACTTTGCAGCATGGTTAGTTGAACAAGGCATTGATAGCGTATCACTGAATCCTGATACGGTGCTAAGCACTTGGTTATATCTGGCTGACAAACATGCATCATAATTGATCGTTGATTGAAAAAGCTTATTGGATCCCTGATTAATTGATTAGTCAGGGATTTTTTATTTGTGCTGCTTTTATTTAGATTTATTCGGTTACGGTTATTTGGCTTTAAGAGTGATACAATCATCACAGTTTTAACGTTATCTCAGGGAATAGATGATGATTCCAGAATTAAGCCATGAACATGCTATTAAGTCGAACTACCTCGCATTTTTAACTGCACTTGCTGCTAGCGACTTCCGCGGTGACATTGAAAAGTCTTATGCTAGCCGCTTCGCGGTAGCAACCGATAACAGTATTTACCAATGGCTACCTCAAGCTGTCATATTACCTCGTGATCACCAAGATATTCAGTTACTTACACAGCTAGCTAATGCTCCCGTTTATCAAGCGGTAACCTTTTCTCCACGCGGAGGTGGTACAGGCACCAATGGTCAATCGTTGACTGACGGCATTGTTGTGGATATGTCTCGTTATATGAACAACATCATTGATATAAATGTGGAAGAGGGCTGGGTTAAAGTGCAAACGGGCATGGTAAAAGATCAATTGAATGATTTTCTACGTCCTTATGGCTTTTTCTTTTCACCAGATTTATCGACTAGTAACCGTGCTACAATTGGCGGCATGATCAGCACCGATGCTTCAGGGCAAGGGTCACTTAAGTACGGTAAAACCAGTGATCATGTATTATCTCTCACGGCGGTATTGCTTGATGGTAGTGAACTGGAAACGGCATCGCAGTCTTCAGCTGCAGTGCTGACATTAGCGAATCAAGGTGACGATGAAAGTAATTATCAAGCTAAAATCTATCAGCAAGTTGCAGATACAATCAGCAGTAAACAAACGCAAATAGCCGCAACATTCCCTAAGTTAAATCGTTTCTTAACGGGTTATGATTTAGTGCACCTTTATGATCAAGCTACGGACAACTATGATCTTGCTCGGATTTTATGTGGCGCTGAAGGTTCATTGGCTTTCGTTACTGAAGCAAAGCTAAATTTAACACCTATTCCTAAATACCGCTGTCTAGTTAATATCAAGTATGACAGCTTTGATGCTGCGCTACGTAATGCGCCATTTCTTGTTAATGCGAATGCGCTTTCGGTGGAAACGGTTGATTCAGTGGTATTGAATTTAGCTAAGCAAGATATTGTTTGGCACTCGGTAAACAACTTAATTACCGATGTACCTGAAAAAGAAATGCTAGGTATTAATTTCGTTGAGTTCGCTGAAAATGACGGCGAACTGCAACAGCAAAAATTATCCCTCCTTACTGCACAATTAGACCAATTAATGGCGACTGGTGAAGCAGGCATTATTGGTTATCAGTTATGTGATGATCTTAGTGATGTAATGAAGATCTACGGTATGCGCAAAAAAGCAGTGGGACTGTTAGGTGCTACGAAAGGCACTGCTAAACCTCTCGCGTTCGCAGAAGATACCGCCGTACCACCTGAAAATCTTGCTGATTACATTGTTGAGTTTCGTGCATTATTAGATAGTTATAAGTTGCAATACGGCATGTTTGGCCATGTTGACGCGGGTGTTTTACATGTGCGACCAGCGTTAGACATGTTAGACCCAGCTCAAGAAGTTATCCTGCGAGAAATATCTGATAAAGTCGTGGCGTTAACGGCTAAATATAAAGGTTTGATGTGGGGAGAACACGGAAAAGGTTTTCGATCTGAATATGGCCCTGAATTTTTCGGTGACGAGTTATTTACCGAATTACGTAAAATTAAAGCAGCATTTGACCCATTCAACCGTTTAAACCCAGGTAAAATTTGTACGCCATTTGGTAGTAATGCGGCTTTGGTTTCTGTTGATGCCACAAAGCGTGGTAGTTTTGATCGTCAGATCCCGGTGACTGTTCGCCAAGATTTTACCCGTGCGATTGATTGTAACGGCAATGGTTTGTGTTTTAACTATGATGTTAAAAGCCCGATGTGTCCGTCATTTAAGTACACTGGCGATCGTAAACACTCACCGAAAGGTCGCGCTGGTTTGATGCGGGAATGGCTGCGCCAAATGTCTTGTCAGGAGATGACGGAGCAAGAACTTGGGCAACAGCTATCTGCGCAGAAAGTAAATGTGAGCCAGTTCACCCAGCGAATATGGAATAGTTGGAACAAACACCAAGGCAAATATGATTTCTCTCATGAAGTCATGGATGCGATGCAAGGCTGTTTAGCCTGTAAAGCCTGTACGGTGCAATGTCCAGTCAAAGTAGACGTGCCCGAGTTTAGGTCTCGATTTATAGATCAATATCATAGCCGCTATTTACGACCGCTAAAAGATCATGCGGTAGGTTATTCGGAAAGTTATACTCCGTTGATGGCTAAAGTGCCTGGTTTTTTTAATTTTTGGTTAAGTAAAGACTGGGTGCAAAACTTAACTCAACATACTTTGGGTATGGTTGATATACCATTATTGAGCCAACCTACTTTAGCACAATCGCTACGTGGTCAGTATGCCGAAGGTTTTGATTTAGATTTTTTACAAAAGCTGTCGCTAGAAGACAAAACCAAACATGTATTGATCGTCCAAGATCCGTTTACCAGTTTTTATGAAGCGCAGCTGATCCAAAATTTAATTATGCTGGTGGAAAAGCTGGGTTTCAAACCAATGGTGTTGCCATTTAAACCTAACGGTAAGCCGCAACATGTAAAAGGTTTTTTGGCTAAGTTTGCTAAAACCGCGCAAAATGCAGCTGACTTCTTAAATGAGTTGAGTGAACTAAACATACCTATGATTGGTGTCGAGCCCGCGCTAGTTCTGTGTTATCGCGATGAATATAAGCAAGCATTGGCTGATAAACGGGGTGACTTTAATGTCATGCTCTTACAAGAATGGTTATCGCAAGGTGATGTGAAGGCGCAAGTTTCAGTAAAGTTAGCGGATGAAGATAACGATAGCGAACCTTACTATCTATTTGCACATTGCACTGAAAAAACCAATAAACCGACAGCTGAAAAAGAATGGCAAAATGTGTTTGCTGATTTTGGCTTGCAATTAGAAACGGTAGCAACTGGTTGCTGTGGCATGGCGGGTAGTTATGGCCATGATGCTAAAAATCTCATTGCATCAGTGGGAATTTATGCTCAAAGCTGGCAGGGCGCATTAGCAGAGCGTAATACTGAACGTTGTTTAGCAACGGGTTATTCATGTCGTAGTCAGGCGAAGCGCGTCGATGAGTTGAAATTAGCTCATCCACTGACGGCTTTATTACAAAGATTATAATACGATCTAATACCAATTTCGAACATTAAGCACACAAGGACGTCTTGAGCGGTTTACAGTATATAATTTCCGTAACTGGTATTTATATTTTGTATTTATAGTTTTGCTAGCACTGCTATTGTTGTCGAAAGCGTATGTTTATTACCTGGTTCGATTGATATTGCAGGTTTAATGATGGCTGGTTCGATACACAGCATGGTTTTATAACCATCATCAGGCATATCAGCAAAAGCTCTGGCCTTTTCTCGCCAAGGATTCCAAACCACTACCGCATTATTACCCTCGTTAGTAATTTGAATCTCTCTCTCAGCTTGCTGATCTTTGATTATGATTTGCTCAGAAAAAACATCAAAAGCTTGATCAACTTCTTCTTTGATAACTATGTCGTTAGCAATCACACCTGTTATGGTTATTGCTGAAGTGTCTGAAATATTTAAGTAGCTGTGCAGTGCGCCGCCATAAGGCATAACTTGGCTATCGGTATTTTCAGTGATGAGATTAATCGTTATTTCTTCATTAATAATAAATTCGGCAGTTAACTGAAATTTAAATGGCCAAACGGCACGAGTTTGTGATGAATCAGATAAGCTTAATTGAATAGTGCAACTATCTTCATCTGCTTGATAATGCGCTAAAGTCCACAGGCTATTGCGAGCAAAACCATGAGAGGGCAATTTTTTATCATCTGCTGGGCCAAACCAAGGCCAACAAACTGGTACACCGCCGCGAATTGCACGCTTACCATCGAATATTGCTGTATTGCTTAACCATATTAATGGGTCTTGCTGAGACGGTGTAAAGTCGAGAAGATGAGCACCAAACAAGCTGATTTTAGCTTGTGCTTTAGGGTGCTGAATATCGAGATATTGTAAGCCGTCTTCAGTAATTAAATTAATATGTTGATTTAATATGTGTTGTGGCTGAGTGGCTTCGGACATCTGATTATTCCTATTTATTTAATGGCGGTTAAATACAGGCTTTAAAGTTGAGCTATAAAAAAAGCGACCATTTGGTCGCTTCTTTATTATAAATACTTAACTTTAAAAGTTAAATTATTTAGCGCTCATAAGTAGGATAGCATTGTCTAGCATGCGGTTTGAGAAACCCCATTCGTTATCGTACCAAGACATAACTTTAACTAATTTACCTTGAACTTTAGTTTGAGTCGCATCAAAGTTAGATGTGTGTGCATCGTGGTTGAAGTCGATAGAAACTAGTGGTTCGTTGTTAACAGCTAGTGCACGCGCTAGGATTGGATCCGCAGCTACTGCATCTGTGATGATTTGGTTAACTTCTTCTGGAGTAGTATCACGACCCGCTTCGAAAGTAAGGTCAACTAGAGAAACGTTGATTGTTGGTACACGTACCGCCATACCTTGGAATTTACCTTGTAGTTCAGGAACTACTAGGCCAACTGCTGCTGCTGCACCAGTACTTGTTGGGATCATGTTCATTGCCGCTGCACGTGCGCGGTATAGATCTGAATGATAAACATCTGATAGACGTTGGTCATTTGTGTAAGCATGGATAGTTGTCATCATGCCGTTTTCGATACCAACAGTATCATTTAATAGTTTAGCAATTGGAGCTAGGCAGTTAGTAGTACATGAAGCGTTTGAAACAACAGTCATGTCAGCAGTGATTTCGTCTTGGTTAACACCGTAAACGATAGTTGCATCAACATTTTTACCAGGAGCAGAAATTAGCACTTTCTTAGCGCCTGCATCAAGGTGTACTTGACATGCATCTTTACTTGCGAAGATACCAGTACATTCTAGCACTACGTCAACTTCTAGTTCAGCCCAAGGTAAGTCTTTCGGGTTGCGTTCTGAGAAAGTTTTGATGCGGTCGCCGTTGATTACTAGTGCTTCAGCGTCAAATTCAACAGTGCCAGGGAAACGACCATGTGCAGTATCATATTTAGTTAGGTGAGCGTTGATTTTTGAATCACCTAGGTCGTTGATTGCAACGATTTCTAGGTCTTGCTCTTTACCACCTTCGTAAAATGCACGAAGAACGTTTCTGCCGATTCGACCATAACCATTGATTGCTACTTTAATTGTCATAACTTGTATCCATTAAATGTAAGTTTGAATTAATAATCTTGCTTGGTTATAAATTTACAAGATTTTGCTGAAACCACAAGGTAATTTAACCAAATATCTGCGTTAAATCACAAAATGTTGGAAAATTACGAAAAAAACTGTTGTTTAATAACAAATGTTCGGTGTTTTGTATTATTTATCCGAATGGAAGGTATAACTAACTGTTATCTTGATCACATTACAACATTTACCTACCAAAGCTTAATTTACCCATCTGCAATTGTAGTCATTATGGACAAGAGATGCATGTCGCTTATCAAACCGCTTTAGGTATAATGTGCTTAAGTTTCAATTTTAAGGTGTAACATGAGCACACAAGATATTTTCCAACTCGCTGATATGATGGGGTTAGCAAGTGAACCAGATGTTAGTGAAGAGCAAATGCGGAAGGATTTTACTGAGGTATTAACTGGTTTTTCTATTGCTGATAATTATGCAGAGCATTTTTCAGAAACAGTAAAAAAGTTTTGGTTACGTGCTTTACCCCCTGTGATCTTCATGGAAAATCAACTGCAGCTGGACTTTGATTTACACTTACCCATTGAATTTGTTACTGAAGATCTTATTTGGCAGATCTGTGATCCACAAGGCGCTATCATTGAAACTGGTGAGTTTACGCCTATCGAATGGCAGCTGAACGGTATTTATCATTTACATGATATGGAAATTCAAAGTTATCAAATTAGCTTAGAGCAGAGTTTATCTCTAGCTGATTACCAATTGTTAATATTGGATCAAGGCAGCGATGAACCATTAGGACAAGCCCGTGTTATTGTTAGTCCTGAAGTTTTAGTTGTAGCCGGCGCTGATAAGTCAGTGAGTGCAATTGCTTTGACTTTTACGGACTTATTTATGAGTGAACTAGCTCAAACCGTTCTCATAGATTATCGGGCTATGATTAACACTGATAGTCAAATCATTAATAGCTACCAGTTACGTGAAGATGGTTATCAAGCTTGGTCTAATTATCTTGAACAATTAATGGCTAATACCAGTGCTGTTGTGTTAATAGAGCCGTTGAGTTTTGCTCAACAATGGTTGGAAGTCGGTGATAGTGGTATTTGGCAAACGCATGAATTCCACGAACTCATGAGCTTGCTCATTTTCCATTGCCAGAAAAACAACTGTGCTTGTTATTACCAAGCATCAGACTTACCAGAAGAAATTGTAAGTTACTTTATTGAACGTGGTATTACTCAGTATTAAATGACAGAGTTGCGGTGATGCAGTTTAAAATTGCGTTGCCGCGAGCGCTTCATCATATACAGAAGGTGAAAACTCATCATCAGCTATTTTATCAGCAAGCTTAATTGCTAACTTGTCAATAACTTCTCTTTCGCGATTACTCACCTTATCGGTATTTTGAAACATACTTAAATTAATATTCTCAATGCCTTGATTTATCGCTATCTTCGACCATAAATAACCTAATTTATATTTCTTTTCATGCATAAAAGCGGTTATAAGCGAATAGTGCATCGTCGTCAGCAGTTGTGTGTTGGTTTTGTCTATAAAAGTGATGCCCTTGAGCAAGCTCATGATGGTTTGTTGGATTTCTTTATTGTTATAAATATTTGCTAATGCAAATTGTAGCTCTGCGGTATTAAATGTTGAGTTGCCTGACTGTGCAAGTAGTTTTATTTTTGCAGTCTTATCATTTTTATATTGCCAGTGATAATAAAGTAAATAGGGGGCATCACTGTTTTTAGTCGCTTTTTCTAATGCTGATAATTCATTGAATGTGGAGATGAGCGCTTCAACACGTTTAGATTTTAAATGTATATTCTTTTTAGGCTCTATAGTCGCGGCGATATTGATACAAGCTTGATAATTATTCAATGAAAGCAATGCAAGGTATTGATTTTTACCTAGTGATGTCTCAGTTTTTAATGACTTTAATTTTTGGCGAGAGCGGATCAGTGAATCGCGTTCATTTGAACACCATTTATCATTATTCAGATCAGAACAAATTGAGCTGTTATTAGCGCAAATATTAGAAATAGTATCTGGATCTTCACAAGCTGAAAGCAGTGGAATCAGTAAGCAAAGAGCTGTAATTCGGTACATATAATAAGGCCAATAAGTGCAGAGAGAAAAATCTAGCATGAATGATTTATCTCTGTCTAACGCAACTCACTAAATAACAGAGTTCGGTAAGCTAATTATTTTTTTCGGTTACTAAGTGAGCAAGCGACGCGAACAAATGCAGGATTATTTTCATTGTTAAATCTTTGTGTTTTGAATGAAAGCAAGCTTGGTAAATATGGGCTAAATCGCATGAATAGTTGGTAAAATAATGGTTATTTTTGTATTATCGCAACACTTAATTGAGTAAATGGCTACATTTTATTAACGCGTAGCGATTTAAATATTTCTTACTTGTAGTTGTGATTAAAAGGGAAAAAAAATGCCATCTGAAAGTCATTTATTAAATTGGCAAGAAAGCCAAGATCTTGCAGAGTCAATGCTACCTTTGTTAGGAAAGTTATATCGTAATAAAGGCGTAGAAGTCTTGATTTATGGTCGTCCATTACAAAACGCGACAGCTATTGATTTACAAAAAGCACACCGTGTAGTGAAACGTCACGAAGGCCGTGTTTTACGATTTACTGAATCTTTCCCATTACTACAAGTTATCAGCGAACTACCGATCCGCAATGCGCAGATTGATATCGGTCGTTTAGCTATTCGCTATTGGTCAGAAAATAAAGACTCAACAGCAATTGATTCATTCCTAAGAACTGAACTAGCTCCTGCACTTGATAATGACAACGTCACTGAACCGCGTGATGTTGTATTATATGGTTTCGGGCGTATTGGTCGTCTTCTAGCGCGTTTATTAGTAGACAAAACTGGGGAAAGTAACCAACTACGTTTACGTGCAATCGTAGTGCGTGGCGGTCCTGGTGATATCGAAAAGCGAGCGTCACTACTGCGTCGTGATTCTGTTCATGGTCCATTCAATGGCACGATTGATATCGATGAAGAAAACAATGCAATTATTGCCAATGGTACTTATATTAAGATCCTTTATTCGAATGGCCCAGACCAAATTGATTACAGCGAATACGGCATTAAGAATGCGCTGATCGTTGATAATACGGGAATTTGGCGTGATGAAGCGGGTCTTGGTTTACATCTTGCAGCAAATGGCGCTGCAAAAGTATTGCTAACTGCACCAGGTAAAGGCGATATCAAGAACATCGTTTACGGTGTTAACCACACTGATATCCTAGCTGAAGACAATATTGTTTCTGCGGCAAGTTGTACGACTAACGCGATCACTCCGGTACTGAAAACAATTCAAGATGAATACGGTATTTTAAATGGTCATGTTGAAACAGTGCATTCATATACCAATGATCAAAATCTCATTGATAATTTCCACAAAGGCGATCGCCGTGGTCGTGGCGCTGCAATGAATATGGTATTGACTTCAACGGGGGCAGCTTCTGCTGTAGCTAAAGCCTTGCCTGAATTGAAAGGCAAGCTCACGGGTAACGCTATCCGTGTTCCAACGCCAAACGTATCTATGGCTATCATTAACTTAAACCTTGATAAGCCTGTTGAAAGAGAATCATTAAACAGCTATTTACAAGAAATGTCTTTAAGCTCTCCACTGCACAATCAAATTGATTTCAGTACCTCGAAAGAGCTTGTTTCAACTGATATGGTTGGTAGCCGTTTCTCGGGTATTGTTGATTCACTAGCTACTATTGCTGAAGATAACCGCGCAGTACTTTATGTTTGGTACGATAATGAATTCGGTTACAGCTGCCAAGTATTACGTGTGATGCAAAAAATGGCTGGTATTGAAATGCATGAATTTGCATAATATTTTTTATCAATATAGCTAGTTTAAGTTATATTTTAGAAGGCGTTAGAGTTCACTCTAATGCCTTTTTTATTGAGCTTTAAATACTAAAGAGTGATTGGTGATTCGCGAGGAGTGCGAAATGGGGTTGAACTTAAAGCAGGTTGGTAACGTTCATGTGGAAGCAAAACATAATGTTGCTTGTTTGGAAAATATTAATCCATTGCATATTGCTGAAATAGTGACAAACGATGGCGTGAATCACCCTGTGGATAGGTGAATGTCGATACCAGTGTAAATAGGTAATTATTTATAGTAGGGTTAGTTCTTTATGATTTGAAGCTATACAAGCTTTGAACGACGTTTAAATAATGGCCAGAAAGGATTTAGTAATGTCAGTGGAAAACCTTTTAGCAAGTATGACACCGGAAGTTTACGAAAAACTAAAAACAGCGGTAGAGCTAGGTAAGTGGGAAGATGGTGTAGCATTAACAAAAGCGCAAAAAGATAGCTCACTGCAAGCTGTGATGCTTTATCAATCGCGTTTTAATACCGATCCAGAACATTTTACTATTGGCACTGATGGCGAAATTACTATGATTAAAAAATCGATTTTAAAACGTCAGTATAAACAAGAAGATAAAATAGAATTTGAAGTGAAACATTAAGAAATAAGTAAGAGCAAGAATTGGTGAGATTGATAAATTGAAATTCTAAAAAAACCAGCCTAAGCTGGTTTTTTTAGAGGCTCGTTATTAACGGGCACGGAAGACGATACGACCTTTAGATAAATCGTAAGGTGTCAGTGCTACAGTAACTTTATCACCAGTTAAAATACGGATGTAGTTTTTACGCATTTTACCAGAAATATGTGCAGTTACTACGTGACCGTTTTCTAATTCAACACGAAACATTGTGTTAGGAAGGGTATCTAGAACTGTACCTTGTAGTTCAATGCTGTCTTCTTTTGCCATGAGTCCTCATTAAAATTTAATTATAGCTATTATTTGACCGACGGATAATGCCAGATTTACGCTGGTGTGTATATATTATAGGAAATTTATTTGTTAATTATTTCCAAATCACAGCATCGCGGTATTAACTGCACCATTTTTCCGCAATTAGGCGTTGGTGTGGATGAAAGTTAGCTTTGTAATTCATTTTGTTACATGCATCTATTTGAAAACCTAAATACAACCATTGCTTATCCCACTTCTTAGCTAATTCTAATTGCTTTAAAATGGCAAATGTACCTAAAGAACGCTGTTGATATTCAGGACTATAAAAGCAGTACATGGCGCTTAAGCTAGTATCTAGTTTGTCGGTTACTGCCACTGCGATCAATGTTTGTGCTTGATATATTTCAATAAAAAGAGGGCAGAGCCAATTTGATACGATAAAGCCTTGATATTGTTCTTGAGTAGCAGGGTACATTGCGCCATCACTATGTAGTGTATTAATGTAATTTTCATAGAGTGGGTAATAGCTGTCTTTTGGAATATCACAGCAATTTATATGGAGATCGCTGTTTTTCTTTAATAACCGTTTCTGACTTTTACTGGCTGTAAAATTAGCAACATCAATGCGTAGTGACTGACAAGCTTGGCAGTTTGAGCAGTGAGGGCGATAAACGTCATTACCACTGCGTCGAAAACCATTGTGTAATAAAACATCATAACCAGCGGCGTTGAATAACGACTCTTCTCTTACTACTAATAATTGCTCTTGTTCACCAGCAATGTAATTACATGCTAATTCAGGAGTAATTGATACTTTGATCATATTGAGTTACTTCTTATATCATCAAGATTGATTGTTATGTCTTGAGCATGCCAGTGTTCAGGGTTTGGTTGCGTTTCAGCATGTTGTTGTAAAATTTCAATAAAGTTGTTTCTTGGCACTTCCACTGCGCCTAGCGATTCCAAGTGTGGGTTATGTAATTGGCAGTCGATCAATTGGTAATTAATGCTCAATAGGTGTTGTTGCAGGGCAATAAAAGCAAATTTAGAAGCGTCAGTGCATGAATGAAACATTGACTCACCACAAAATATATTACCAATAGATAGTCCGTACAAACCACCGGCTAAGATTCCATCCTGCCAAACTTCGACTGAGTGAGCATAACCTAATTCATGCAGTTTTTGATAAGCACGCTGCATGCGGATATTTATCCAAGTATCTTGGCTGTAGTTGCGCGGTTGAGCGCAAGCTAGGATCACCTGTGCAAAAGCGGTATTGATGGTGAATTTTACTTGGGCACGACGTAAACTTTTCTTAAGACTACGTGATATGTGCATCTCCCCCGGTTTTATCACCATACGTTGACTTGGAGACCACCATAAAATAGGTTGTTCCTGTTCAAACCAAGGGAAAATGCCCTGCTGATAAGCTTTAATTAAACGTTTTGGTGAAAGGTCACCACCAAAAGCCAATAAACCATCGGGGTCTTTAAGAGCGGTATTCACAATAGGAAATGAAAAGTCGGACTTATCTAATTCAGGTAGATAGATAGGCATGCAGAAACCTTAAATTAAAGGTGTTCCGAAGATCACCTTAGTGTGCACTGTACATTTAATATATGAGGTTAGGTCTATTCGCCTAAGGCATCAAGGTAGCGTTCTGCATCTAACGCAGCCATGCAACCAGTACCTGCAGATGTAATTGCTTGGCGGTAAATATGGTCTGACACATCACCAGCAGCAAAAATACCTTCTATAGATGTTTGTGTTGCATTACCTTGTGTACCTGAATGTACTTGTAGGTAACCGTCTTGAAGATCTAATTGATCAATGAATAAATCCGTATTTGGCTTATGACCGATAGCAATAAAGGCACCCATGACGTCAACATCGGTTAACTCACCATTTTGAGTATCTTTAATACGCACGCCTGTTACACCCATATCATCACCCAGAACTTCATCTAAGGTTTTGTTTAGGTGTAGAGTGATGTTGCCGTTCTCAACTTTATCCATAAGACGTTTAGTTAAGATTTTTTCACTGCGGAATGTTTCACGGCGGTGAACCAAGTGAACTTCAGAAGCGATATTTGATAGATACAAGGCTTCTTCAACAGCGGTATTACCACCACCAACAACAGCAACTTTTTGGTTACGATAGAAGAAACCATCACAAGTCGCACAAGCAGAAACGCCGCGCCCTTTGAATGCTTCTTCTGAAGGTAAGCCAAGATACTGCGCTGAAGCACCAGTACAAATGATTAATGCATCGCAAGTGTATTCGATGTCATTGCCTCTTAACCTGAAAGGACGTTGAGTAAGATCGACAGCATTTATATGGTCAAACACAATTTCAGTTTCGAAACGTTCTGCATGTTCTTTCATGCGTTCCATTAATGCTGGACCTGTTAGGCCATTTGCATCGCCTGGCCAGTTTTCAACATCAGTTGTCGTGGTTAATTGACCACCTTGTTCCATACCTGTGATTAACACTGGGTTTAGATTGGCGCGTGCTGCATAGACTGCAGCTGTGTAACCTGCTGGGCCTGAACCTAAGATTAGAAGTCGGCAGTGTTTTGTGTTGCTCATCATAATTCCTTGATACAAATAATTGCCGTCAATTGTAAAAACTTTGTAGAGCGGGGTAAATAGCTGAGTGAAAATAAACTCGATCTAGTTTATTCGGCAACTGCATAATAGAACCGTATAAAAAAACTGATAAAATGCTGATAGCGCATAGATAAAGTTGATTTATATCTACCATTGGCATTAATGTTCTGGTAATGTTATATACAACCAACGAAGTAACTATTTAGGGGTGATGTAATATTGATTTACGTTGCCTTTTGTGGTTTTTGTTAGTGTGTTGTTAATATTATGTTTTCTTATTTACTTGGAAACGTAACATAAGCCTCGTAAATTAAATTATTGTAGGCTATTATAATCTTCGTTCGAGGTAAATCAGTTTAAAATGGTTTAGCCTTAACCTTGGCATATTCAAATAAATGGATTATTTGAAAACAAAAAAGTTTTACTGGGACGTAAAAGGGTGGAAACAAAAATGATGGAAGTAAAAACTCGACCAATGAAGGAACTAGATCGAATTGACCGTAATATTCTGAATGAATTGCAGAAAGACGGACGAATCTCGAATGTAGAACTTTCTAAACGTGTAGGCTTAAGCCCAACGCCATGTTTAGAACGTGTTCGTCGCTTAGAGCGTCAAGGTTATATCACCGGTTATACCGCAATTCTAAATCCTCAGTTTTTAGATGCGTCACTGCTTGTGTTTGTTGAGATCACACTTAATCGTGGTGCTGCAGATGTATTTGAGCAGTTCAATAAAGCAGTTCAAGAACTGGAAGAGATCCAAGAATGTCACCTAGTTTCTGGTGATTTCGATTATTTATTAAAAACACGTGTATCAGATATGTCAGCATACCGTCGTCTATTGGGTGAAACGTTATTACGTTTACCGGGTGTTAACGATACGCGTACATATGTAGTTATGGAAGAAGTTAAACAAAGTAATCGTTTAGTAATTAAAACACGCTAAGTTTACATATCTGAATAACTTGTTGCTTTAATCGTCACCTTAGATGGTTAAAATAATAAATAATCTCACAAGCGGCCTATGCCGCTTGTTTTGTTTCTGCCATTTAATTAAAGTTATCTATTCATTATACTAATCATCTAATCGCATCCAAGAGTCGTAATATATAAGATGAAGAAATTTAACCTGCTTATTCCATCGAAATATTTTTCCCCTTTATCAGGTATTCAGCGTGTGTTCGAAGTGGGTTTTATTTTATCAACCTTCGTTGCTTGTTATGCAATGGTCGCACTATTTTCATTCGATCCTTCGGATCCTTCATGGTCACAGACTAGTTGGCAAGGTCCGATCAAAAATTCAGCGGGTTCTATGGGGGCTTGGATCAGTGATGCGCTATTTTTCATGTTTGGTTTATATGCTTATCTGATGCCCCTAGCATTTGTTGCATTTGCTTGGTTTGTATTCTGGCGACCTAGAGAATTAAATGAAGTCGATTTCTTTACTGTCGGTCTGCGTATGATTGGTGGCTTATTGCTGTTAATCGGTTTATGCGGGTTAGCATCCGTGAATTTCGATGATTTATATCATTTCTCTTCAGGTGGTTTGGTCGGTAATGTCGTTGAACGTGCGATCTGCGAGTTGTTTGGCTTATTGGGGTCGACACTCATTTTAATCAGTTTTGTGGCAATCGGTTTTACATTGTTAACGGGTATTTCTTGGTTGACTATTGTTGATATGTTGGGCGCTATGATGATTAATAGCGTGATGTTTGTCGTCAACAAATTGAGTAAAACTGATGATGGCTTTGAGGACTCGAACGCAGTAAAAAATACAGGCAAAGAAACAACGACGAAGACAGATGTTGATAGTTTAGATAATCAGTTTGCTAGCGTAGATGAAAATACACTCATTGAGCCAACTCTAGTAATGCCTAATGATAGTGAAATAAAAAGTCATCACGGTAAAGTGATTGAACCTAGTGCAGAATGTGAATTAACTCGTTTTCGGGAAGATGAAACAAGTGAGTTTGCTGAGTTTGAATCAGTTCAAGAACAAGTCGTTAATACTGAATTTATTGAGGCTATTAACGAGACTGAAACTAGCGGTGTTTCTAACGATAATGTGATTGCTTTTAATAAACCAGATTCAGGATTTGAAATAGTTGGCGATAGCGTTGTATCAACTCAAACTCTTGAGTTAAGAGATAAGCCAGTAACAGCGTTACCGGGATTAGAATTACTGGATAAACCGAATAAGAAACATGAGCCTATTTCACAAGAAGAGCTTGATCATGTTGCTCGCTTAGTTGAAGAGAAACTACTGGAATTCAATATTAAAGCGACGGTGGTTGATGTTCATCCAGGTCCTGTCATAACTCGTTTTGAGTTGGATTTGGCGCCAGGTATTAAGGTAAGTAAGATCACTGGGTTATCAAAAGATTTAGCTCGTTCACTGTCAGCCATGAGTGTGCGAGTCGTTGAAGTGATTCCGGGTAAATCAGTGATTGGTTTAGAACTGCCGAATAAGTTCCGTGAAACAGTATTCTTGTCGGACGTGATGGCAAGCCCTGTTTTTAATAATGCGAAGTCAAAAACGTCCATGGTGTTGGGTCATGATATTGCTGGCGAAGCAGTGGTAGTTGATCTCGCGAAAATGCCGCATTTATTAGTTGCTGGTACGACAGGCTCTGGTAAATCAGTTGGTGTGAACGTGATGATCATGAGCCTGTTATATAAAGCATCGCCTGAAGATGTGCGTATGATCATGATCGATCCAAAAATGTTGGAACTTTCAGTATATGAAGGTATCCCACATCTATTGACTGAAGTTGTTACTGACATGAAAGATGCGGCAAATTCATTACGCTGGTGCGTGGGTGAAATGGAACGCCGTTATAAATTATTGTCCGCAGTTGGTGTGCGTAATTTGGCAGGTTTTAATGCCAAAATTAAAGAAGCCAAGGAAGCGGGAAATCCTATTTGTGACCCATTATGGAAACCGGGTGATAGCATGGATGTGACAGCGCCGGAGTTAGATAAATTACCGTCCATTGTTGTTGTGGTGGATGAATTCGCTGATATGATGATGATTGTGGGTAAGAAAGTTGAAGAGCTTATTGCACGTATTGCTCAAAAAGCTCGTGCTGCAGGTATTCATTTGATCCTCGCTACCCAGCGACCATCTGTGGATGTTATTACGGGTTTGATTAAAGCCAATATCCCAACGCGTATTGCTTTCCAAGTATCGAGTAAAATTGATTCGCGCACTATTCTTGACCAAGGTGGTGCCGAAACGCTGCTTGGTATGGGTGATATGCTTTATCAACCCGCTGGGTCGAGTGTACCAACGCGAGTGCATGGCGCATTTGTTGATGATCACGAAGTACATAGAGTTGTTGCTGACTGGAAGTTGCGCGGTGAACCGAACTATATTGATGAAATACTAAGTGGTGAAACTACCGCTGAAAATATGCTACCAGGTGAAGCGACTGAAGCATCTTCTGATGTGGACGAGCTATTTGATCAAGCAGTGTTCCACGTGACAGAAACTCGTCGAGGTTCGGTGTCTGGTGTACAGCGTAAATTTAAAATTGGTTATAATCGTGCGGCACGTATTGTCGAAGAAATGGAAGTGCAGGGCATAGTTAGCTCGCCAGGTCATAATGGTAACCGTGAAGTATTAGCGCCACCACCACCTAAAGATTAATTTGGTGATAGCGCATAACAGCATTCTTAATTAGAGATTAGATAATGAAGCAATACAAACTGAATAATAAGTTTATAACAACTAGTATGGCTATTTTAGCACTCACCTTAGCTGTCCCGAGTTTTGCTGAAAGTGTAAAACAAGAATTACAAGCTAAACTAGCGCAATTGCAACCGTTCAGTGCAGACTTTACCCAAACCGTTACATCGGTGGAAGAGAAGCTATTATTAACCGCGCAAGGTAGCATGCAGTTACAACGCCCAAACCAGTTTCGCTGGCATACTGTTACACCCGATGAACAGTTGATTGTGTCTAACGGCGAGACCTTGTGGTTTTATAACCCATTCGTAGAACAAGTTAGTATTTACTCACTTCAAGATGCAATTACCAATACGCCGTTTATGTTAATTGCGGGTGCTAAACAAGAGTTATGGGATACTTATCAAGTCAGTAAGCAAGCTGGACTTTATCGTGTAATAACACCCAATGATGATAGCGCTGCTATTTTCACTATCTCATTTTCTCAAGGGCAGATTGCTGAATTTTCAGTGCAAGAGCAGCAAGGACAACGCAGTGCTTTTAAGTTAAATAATTACGCTAAAGTTGATAGCAAAGATAGTCAATTGTTTAACTTTGATATCCCCAACAACACAGATATTGATGATCAACGTTAATGAATGATACTTTTCAGTTTGATTTTACCCCAGACTTTCAACCGCTTGCTGCACGTATGCGGCCAGAAACGATGGAGCAATATATTGGCCAGAGCCATATTCTTGGTCAAGGAAAACCGCTTCACCGTGCGCTGTTAGCTGGTCATGCCCATTCAATGATTTTATGGGGGCCTCCGGGGACTGGTAAAACGACTATCGCAGAGATGATTGCGCATTATTGCGATGCTAAAGTTGAGCGCGTACACGCGGTGACTTCAGGTATTAAAGATATCCGCCTTGCAATAGAAAAAGCTAAAGATAACGGTATCCAAGGATATCGCACGATCTTGTTTGTTGATGAAGTGCATCGTTTTAATAAAAGTCAGCAAGATGCTTTTCTGCCACATATAGAAGACGGCACTATTATTTTCATTGGCGCGACTACCGAAAATCCTTCTTTTGAACTAAACAACGCTTTGCTTTCTCGCGCGCGTGTTTACGTGCTGAAAAAGCTAGCTGTAGATGAAATAGAGCAAGTTGTTGATCAAGCATTGCAAGATAAGCGCGGTTTAAGTAAAGAGCGAATTGTTTTTAATACCAGCGTAAAAGAGCGACTGTGCGATATTGTTGATGGCGATGCCCGCAAAAGTTTGAATTATTTAGAACTGCTTAATGACATGATCGAAGAAGGCCCGCAAGGAAAGGTTATTAGCATGGAAATGTTAATGTCTGTGGCGGGCCGTAAAGTGAATGGCTTTGATAATAAAGGCGAACTTTATTATGACTTGATGTCCGCGCTGCATAAATCTATTCGTGGTTCATCTCCTGATGCAGCGCTGTATTGGTTTGCGCGTATGTTAGCTGGTGGTTGTGATCCATTGCATATCGCTCGCCGTTTATTAGCTATTGCTTCAGAAGATGTTGGTAATGCTGATCCTCGCGCTATGCAAGTTGCTGTATCTGCATGGGATTGTTTTACGCGTGTTGGCGCTTATGAAGGTGAAAGAGCAATTGCGCAGGCGATTGTATATCTAGCCTCTGCAGCTAAAAGTAATGCGGTTTATTTGGCTTTTACGAAAGCAAAAATGTTGGCACAAGAACACGCCGATTATGATGTGCCTTTGCACTTGCGTAATGCGCCGACAAAATTAATGTCTGATTTAGGTTATGGCGATGGCTATCGTTATGCCCACGATGAAATTGGTGCTTACGCGGCGGGTGAATGTTACTTACCGGAAGAGTTGCAAGGCACTAAGTTATATAACCCTGTAGATCGCGGCGTAGAAAAACAAATTAAACAAAAATTAGATTATTTAAATTCTTTAGATCTTGCGAGTGATAATAAACGCTATGAATAATTTAGCTCTATACGGATTTGTTGCGCTTGGTGGTGCAAGTGGTGCAGTGTTCAGAACGTTCATAGCTCAAACGGCGACTGCAATTCTAGGTAAGGGGTTTCCTTATGGCACACTAATCGTCAATATCCTTGGTTCATTCTTGATGGGCGTATTATTTGCGTTGCTTGATAGCAATATGATCGGAGAAGCCCCTTGGAGGCAACTGATTGGATTAGGATTCTTAGGTGCATTAACGACATTCTCGACTTTTTCAATGGATTCGCTACTGCTTATGCAAAAAGGCGAATGGTTAAAAGCTGGGCTAAACGTATCTTTAAACGTTGGAATTTGTATTTTTGTTGCATATTTAGGTATGCGCTTGGTATTTCGAACATAAAGTAGGTTTTTAGAGGTATAAATACAGTGATGAATAATAAAAATCGCGCTAAAATAACTCTGAGTTACTAAAATCAAATTAATATTTCTATTCTACTGTTAGTGTAATCCTGAGTAGAAAACCATAATAGAAAATAAAGCAAAGTAGGTAAAGAATGTTAGATCCTAAATTTCTCCGTGCAGACTTAGAAGAAGCTAAACAACGTTTGGCTGGCCGTGGCTTTGAATTAGACGTTGAGACGATTAAATCCCTTGAAGAACAGCGTAAATCATTACAAATCCGCACCGAGCAACTTCAAAACGATCGCAACGTACGTTCCAAGTCCATTGGTAAAGCTAAAGCGAGCGGTGAAGACATTCAACCACTACTAGCTGAAGTTGGCCAATTAGGCGAAGAGCTTGACGCTGCTAAAGCTGAGCTCGCTGAGCTGCTTGTAAAAATTGATGCGATTGCTCTATCGCTACCAAATTTGCCACATGCATCAGTGCCAGAGGGTAAAGATGAAGATGAAAATGTTGAATTGAAACGCTGGGGTCAGCCGAAAGAATTTGATTTTGAAATTAAAGATCATGTTGATGTCGGTGAAGGTCTAGATGGTTTAGACTTCAAAAATGCAGTGAAAATTACTGGTTCACGTTTTATCGTGATGAAAGGTCAAATCGCTCGTATGCATCGTGCTATAGCACAATTCATGCTTGATACGCATACGCAAGAGCATGGTTACACAGAGTTGTATGTTCCTTATCTTGTAAATGCAGACTCGCTATACGGCACAGGTCAACTACCTAAGTTTGGTGAAGATCTATTCCACACTAAACCTGCAACAGAAGAAGGCCAAGGTTTAAGCCTTATACCTACTGCTGAAGTGCCTGTAACAAACATGGCGCGTGACACTATCACTGATGAAGCTGATTTACCTGTACGTTTAACAGCGCATACACCGTGTTTCCGTAGTGAAGCGGGTTCTTATGGTCGTGATACTCGTGGCCTGATTCGTCAACATCAGTTTGATAAAGTTGAAATGGTGCAATTAGCACACCCTGAAAAATCATATGAAGCATTAGAAGAGATGCGTCAACACGCAGAAAATATTCTAATTAAATTAGAGCTACCATACCGTGTTGTCACTCTTTGTACTGGTGATATGGGCTTCGGCGCTGCGAAAACTTATGATCTTGAAGTTTGGGTTCCAGCACAAAAAACTTATCGTGAAATTTCTTCAGTTTCTAACTGTGAAGATTTCCAAGCGCGTCGTTTACAAGCTCGTACTCGTTTGAAAGACAGCAAAAAACCTGTTCTTCTGCATACACTAAACGGTTCTGGCTTAGCGGTAGGTCGTACTTTGGTTGCGATCTTGGAAAACTATCAGCTTGAAGATGGTCGTGTTGAAGTGCCTGCTGCATTGCAACAGTACATGGGCGGCTTAACGCACCTAGGTTAATTAACTCTATCTGAGTTCAGTATTGAACTAAATAAAAACCTCGTTAATGGCAACACTAACGAGGTTTTTTTATATCTTTATTTTGTTAATTTTATAAACATTTAGCTGGCTTAGGTAAACCAGCAATCTTGGTTGCTTGCTTAGCTGGCCCTTTCGGGAAAAGCTTATATAGGTAAATACTATTACCTTTATCTTCACCTAAATTTTTCGCCATAGCTTTAACTAATGCTCTAATAGCTGGCGATGTGTTGTATTCTAAATAAAAGTCACGTACAAAGTGCACGACTTCCCAATGAGCAGGAGAAAGGATTAGGCCCTCCTCATTTGCAATGATAGGTGCAAGCTCTTCAGTCCAGTCTGCTGAGTTTAACAAGTAGCCTTGCTTGTCTGTCACGATTTCTTGATTATTTATTCTTAACATATGGGATAAATTCTATTTGTCTAATGAACTTCAGGGATGAATATAATCGAATTTAAGGTAAATAAAAAGCCTCACTGAGGAGGCTTTCGGTTATCTAAGGATTAATGCAGGACTAGTCGTCGCTGTTCATTACACCTAAAATTTGCAGTAAGCTAACGAAGATATTGTATAGAGATACAAAGATAGTAACCGTTGCTGAGATATAGCTTGTTTCACCACCGTGGATGATAGAGCTTGTTTGCATTAAGATAGCACCTGATGAAAACAAGATGAACATTGCGCTAATTGCCAAGCTAAGTGCTGGAATTTGAAGGAAAATATTACCAATCATAGCAACGATCAATACAACGAAACCAGCCATCATCATGCCGCTTAGGAATGACATATCTTTTTTCGTTGTTAGCACATATGCTGATAAACCAAAGAAAGTAAATGCAGTACCTGCAAACGCGAGTATAACTACATCACCCATGCCTGCACCAATGTAAGAATTGATCAGTGGTCCAACTGTATAACCTAAGAAACCAGTAAACATGAACACAAATAAGATGCCCATTGAGTTATTACGGTTTTTTTCAGTTAAGAACATCAAGCCATAAACACCAACCAAAGTGATAATAATACCTGGAGATGGTAGATTTAGGCTTACTACAGCTGCGGCTACGATGGCAGAAAAAGTTAGCGTCATTGCTAACAGCATATAAGTGTTTCTTAGCACTTTGTTAGTCTCAAGTACGCTTGCCTGCGACTGAGTCTGGATGGTACGTTCTTGCATGATGTGTTTTCCTTATATATTAACACTGCTAGTTAGAACACGAGTATAACTCAAAGTTCCGACATATTATGACATATTGATTAATTTATAATAGTTAATTTATAGTCAATTATGGCAAAAACAACCTACTTGTTTAAAAAATATAAATAATTTAAAAAATCACTTTATCTTTTAATTAATATCTGTATTATACGCTCCATTGCTGCGGAGGGGTGGCAGAGTGGCCGAATGCACTGGTCTTGAAAACCAGCAGGGGTTAATAGCTCCTCGAGAGTTCAAATCTCTCCTCCTCCGCCATCTATATAGAAAAGGGTGTTACTGAAAAGTAACGCCCTTTTTGCATTTTAATTAGCCTCCGCTACTCTTCCAATTCTTTTGCTCGTTGGGCATTCCATAAGCGACGCTGTTCGTAATAATGATCCCATACGCAAGGGCAACAGGCGCCGCCACCACAACAATCATCATCCGCAGGTGGGTAGGGTTTAGCTAATTTTTGAGTTTCCATATTCAGTTCTTTTATTCAAATTGGTATTTGAAACTATACTATCAAAATTCTGCTGTTTTTGTGAGCTAAAAGCAGGATATTTGGCTTACTTTTTAAGGGCTAAATTTACAATTAAAACGAATAATAGCGGATGTTAATTTTAATACCCGAACATTTTGCAAAGTAAGCCACATTTTAATGATGAAACTAGTGATCCATAATAAATTATTGATATATAATACGATATGGTCATTTTTCTAAACAAAGAGTATTGGCCAGCAGATATTTGTGATTAAAAATAATAACCCATTTTTAATCATCTGATGTATTATGCCTCTTGAGAATTTTGTGTTTTTGCGGAGATATTCTTTTGATTAATGTGTTCCTTGTCGATGATCATGAACTAGTCCGTAGCGGAATTCGTCGAATTCTTGAAGACGTGCGCGGAATTAAAGTAGTGGGCGAAGTTTCATGTGGAGAGGATGCCGTTCTATTTTGTCGAGATAATCAACCTGATGTTGTTTTGATGGATATGAACATGCCTGGGATTGGCGGATTAGAAGCGACGCGTAAGATTTTACGTAAAAATCCTGATATAAAAATTATTGTATTAACTATTCATACTGAAGAACCTTTTCCTAGTAAAGTTATGCAAGCTGGCGGTTCCGGTTATTTAACAAAAAGTGCTGCGCCTGAAGAAGTGCTTGGCGCAATTCGTAAGGTGCACAGTGGTCAACGCTATATTGCTCCTGAGATTGCTCAACAAATGGCATTAAGCCAATTCTCTTCGCCTGATGAAAGTCCATTTCAGAGCTTATCAGAGCGTGAACTGCAAATAATGATGATGATTACTAAAGGTCAAAAAGTAGTAGATATTGCTGAACAGCTACATTTGAATTCAAAAACAGTTAACGCTTATCGCTATCGCTTATTCAATAAGCTAAACATTAGTGGTGATGTAGAGCTTACTCATTTGGCTATTCGCCATGGTATCCTCGACGCTGATACCCTTTAATATTGAGAGAGATACCTTCGGGTATCTTTTATTTTATGTCTGTAACTAATCCCTTCGATGCCCAAGCCTTTTTAAAATCTGTAACCCATCAGCCTGGTGTTTATCGTATGTACGATAAAAATGAGGTTGTCATTTATGTTGGTAAGGCCAAAGATTTACATAAGCGTTTAACAAGTTATTTCCGTACGACTGTCGACCGAGAAAAGACACGTGTATTAGTGACGCATATTTGTCACATTGATACGACTATCACGCACTCTGAAACTGAAGCATTAGTGCTTGAACATACTTATATTAAGAAGTATCAGCCGCGTTATAACGTATCGCTGCGAGATGATAAGTCTTATCCGTATATTTTATTGACTAATCACGCTCACCCTCAGTTAACTTCTATACGTAATAAAAAACGTAAAGGTCAATATTTTGGGCCTTATCCTAGTGGCAGTGCCGTGCGCGAAAGCTTGCACTTAATGCAAAAGCTATTTCCAGTGCGTCAGTGTGAAGATAGCTATTATCAAAACCGTTCTCGTCCTTGTTTACAGTTTCAACTTAAACGTTGCCTCGGTCCCTGTGTACCGATGGATTCACCGCAAGAGTATCAACAGCAAGTTGAGCTAGCGGCTCTTTTTCTAAAAGGTAAGAATGCGGATGTGATCAATCAATTGGTCATTAGAATGGAACAAGCAAGTAAGACGTTGAATTTTGAGGCGGCGGCAAGATTGCGAGATCAGGTTCAAGCATTGAGAACCATCCAAGAGCAGCAATATGTGACGTCTGATTTTGGCGACATGGACATTATCGGTTTTGCGTTTAAACACGGTGTGGCTTGTGTACACTTGCTGTTTGTTCGTGAAGGCAAGGTCTTTGGCAGCCGCAGCTATTTTCCTAAAGTACCAGCAGATACTGATATCGCTGAAATCATTCAAGCGTTTTTATTACAGTATTATCTAAACCAAGAAGCCCATCAAGCTATCCCGAAAGAAGTCGTGCTTGCAGAACTGCCGGACGACGAAGTCATTATTGCAGAAAGCCTATCGGCGATAGCGGGGCGGAATATAAAGCTAACAGCACCTAAACGTGGTGATAAAACGAAGTTTTTAAAACTTGCTCAAACTAACGCGGATGCTGCATTGGTGAGTAAAATAGCGCTTAAGAGTACGGTGTTGAATCGCTTTAAAGCGTTAGAAAGAGAGTTAAAATTTGATCATAAAATAGCACGTATGGAGTGTTTTGATATCAGTCACACGGGCGGAGAGCAAACCGTTGCATCGTGCGTGGTATTTAATCGTGATGGACCGAATAAAGCGGAATATAGAAAATTCAATATAAGCGGCATCACTGGCGGTGATGATTACGCTGCAATGGCACAAGTTTTAGAACGACGTTTTAAACAAGCTAAAGATGTTGATAAGATCCCGGATATTCTGTTTATCGATGGCGGTAAAGGGCAAATGACTCAGGCTGAAGCCGTACTTAAAAAGTATGCGGATAACTTCACCGAAAAAATGCCTAAGATCATTGGTATAGCGAAAGGCGTAACGCGAAAAGCCGGACTGGAAACATTGATCCTATCTGGTGCTATCGCAGATAATCCTGATACTGAATTTTACCTACCCAGTGATTCACCTGCTTTACACCTTGTACAGCATATTCGCGATGAATCCCATCGTTTTGCTATTACAGGGCATCGAGCAAGGCGTGATAAAACCAAAAAAACCAGTGCGTTAGAAAGTATTGCTGGCGTTGGACCAAAGCGTAGGCAAGGATTACTAAAACATATGGGTGGATTACAACAGTTACGACGCGCTAGTCTTGAAGAAATTGCCAAAGTTCCTGGAATTAGTCTTGATTTAGCAGAAAAAATCTATGATTCATTGCATCAATAAGCAAGATATAGGATTATAGCTCAGTGACTCACTAAATAGCATTGGAAGTATGAAAAACATACCAAATATATTAACTTCGATACGCGTAATATTAATTCCTTTTTTTGTTCTGGCGTTTTATTTACCAATCGACAATGCCGCGTACATTGCAACTTGGATTTTCTTTATTGCCGGTGTGACGGATTATTTTGATGGTTACTTAGCGAGACGTTGGAATGTATCAAGTAAACTAGGTGCTTTTCTAGACCCTGTTGCTGATAAAGTGATGGTAGTGACTGCCTTAGTTATGGTGGTTGCTGATCACGATAGATTTGTTGCTACAATCGGTGAACACAGCGCTCTATGGGTGACAGTACCTGCTTTGATCATGATTGGCCGTGAGTTAGCTATATCTGGTTTACGAGAATGGATGGCTGACTTAGGCAAACGTGCTAACGTTGCTGTAGGTAATTCAGGGAAATGGAAAACTACTTGTCAAATGATGGCGCTAGGTGGCTTGATTTGGCAACAAGCTCCTTGGATGGTTTACCTGGCATATGCAGTATTTTACGTTGCCTTGGTATTAACTGTAACGTCGATGGTGCAGTATTTCTCTGCGGCGTGGGGCGAGTTAACGAGCGAAGATTAATATACATTTAAATGTTAACTGAAGGGGGGTGCATGTCACCCCCTTTTTGTATATAAAACCTGCTAATTTGCATTGGAATTAGCTATCAGGATAAAAAATAAGCATTTTAATTGTTAGTGTTGAATGACCATTGACTCTTTTTTATAGACCTGTAGAATGCGTCAGCAGTTCAGGACAAAACTTTTATAAAGTTTTAAAGTGCATGAACATTGAAGTTGCCCGAGTGGTGAAATCGGTAGACACAAGGGATTTAAAATCCCTCGCTTAATAGGCGTGCCAGTTCAATTCTGGCCTCGGGCACCAACTTCAAAATAAAAGTAATGGCGGAATGGCAGAATGGCTATGCATCGGATTGCAAATCCGCGTATCTCGGTTCGACTCCGGGTTCCGCCTCCACTTTTAATTAAACCAGCATATGCTGGTTTTTTTATGTCTAAATTTTAGTAACTACTTTAATTATTCCTTTAGTGTTGGTTTTTATTGCCTCCCCCTTTTGTTGCCTACTCTCTATTTTACTTCTAGCGTTTTCCTACTGCGTTGTGTTTTAAATGTATTTAATTATTCTTGGTTTTTTTATCATAAAATCATACTCGTCACATAAATGAGTTTGATAGTATATTATTCTGCAACATTAAGTTAATTTGCTAATGTCGCCAGTGGTTTGATTCGAGGCGTGAAAAGGAATAAAGATGAGAGAAGTTGCATTTAGGCCCATCGATAAACTATTCGTGAAAATGAATATTAGTGATAAATTTGGGGTTCTATTTTTAATGACGGTTATATTGATTGCGTTTCTATCGGCGAGTCAATATCAGGCAACCCTTGCTAACATGGAAACTAAACAATTAATTCAAACTCAAACACAACTAGATACCAGCATATCTTTAATTAAGTCTTTGTCTCTAAGTTCAGAGAGTCAAGTCAAGGCACTGAAGTCACAAGGTATTACCTTCCGTTCTACGGCTGAAAATAATACTGTTAATGGCATTGTTACTGTTTCTACTCGTTTTTACAGTCAGTATGCCACTTTAACTGCCAATGTTGATTATTCTGAGAAGTCAGGTGCACTGACGACTGCATTGTTGAAATTATTGTGGTCTTTACCTTTTGCCTTGTTTTCCTATTGGTTTGCAACGCATTTATCCGGTGCTTTGTGGACTATTTATCAAGCAACTGTCCGGACTGCTAATGGTGACCTTACTTCTCGATTAAATTTTCATGTTGGACGCGATGAATTTGGGGTTATCGGTCAAGAGTTAGATCTCGCGATGGACACAATGAGTGAGTTGGTAACGTCAGTAAAAGAGAGTTCAGAAACATTTACCGTTACGACTCAGCAGTTTGAAAAAGACGCATACGATTCTGAATCTAGAGTGAATCAACAATATGCATCTGTTGATTCAGTGGCGACAGCGATGGAAGAGATGGCGGCTACAGCTAAAGAAATAGAAGGTTATGGTTTACAGGCCTCTCAACGTTCAGACGAAGACGCCAATAAAATTGCCGCAAGTAATAATAAGGTACAAGGTGCGATTACTATGGTTGCTGCGTTATCAGAGCAATCTGCAGAAGTATCTGCATCAGTTTCTAGCTTAAATGAAAAAACTAATGAAATTAGTGCCGTGGTCACTGCGATCGATAGTATCTCTGAACAAACTAACTTATTAGCGCTTAATGCGGCTATTGAAGCGGCTCGTGCTGGCGAGCAAGGCCGTGGTTTTGCTGTCGTCGCTGGTGAGGTGCGAACGCTTGCTGGACGAACTCAAGAGGCGACTGTTGAGATCCGTGCAATGATTGATAAATTGCAAAGTGAAGCTCGCGGCATAGCAAGTATTACAGAAGCGACATTAGAACAAGCTAATGCTAGCCGTGTTGTGATGCAAGAAATTGGTGATGACGTTGGTGGCATTGCTGAATCAGCTAAAGCGGTAATGGATGTGAGTGCACAGATTGCTTGTGCCGCTGAGCAGCAGGCGACTGTTGTTGAAGGTATCTCTAGTGATTTAAGTGAAATTCGTACTCAATCAAGTGTACTTCTAGAGTCATCACAGAAATCACTTTCAGGTATTCAACACTTGTCACAATCATCATTAATGTTGGGGAGTATTTTAAAGAAATACCGTACGTAATAATTACTCGGAGGTGGAGTGAGTTAAAAACCGTTGATATGAGATTGAAAAATAGCTATTAGATTGGTTTTTAAGCACTCTATTTTAATTAAGGTATATTTTATTGACTCAAAATTAGATTCGAGTAAAGTGTACCTCGTTCCCAACGACTTACTCGTTGGTTAAGCATTGTATGAATGTTTAAGTTTATATAATACAGTGCCCGAGTGGTGAAATCGGTAGACACAAGGGATTTAAAATCCCTCGCTTAATAGGCGTGCCAGTTCAATTCTGGCCTCGGGCACCAATTTAAAATAAATATATGGCGGAATGGCAGAATGGCTATGCATCGGATTGCAAATCCGCGTATCTCGGTTCGACTCCGGGTTCCGCCTCCATATTCTAAAACCAGCATAAAGCTGGTTTTTTTGTATCTTAAATTCATCCCGTTCCGTCACGTTATTATCAATCCCTAATTCACCTGAATATAAATAGCGCCTCAGCTTTTCCCATTGATTTAAGGTGTATGACACCGCCACGCCGATTTTACTTTTTGGCGTCACCGTTTTTGCACTTTTGGTTAGCCATTCATGAAACTTATCCAAGATTTGCTCTGCTTCTTTAATGCGTAATTGCTGCCGCTTTTCAGACGTTAATAATTTGGCTTTTTTCTCTATTTTATAAAGTGATTGGATGTGATTGATTGCCACCGTGGCTTTACCGGTTTTTTTGGGTTGTGCTGTTAGTGCGTCGTGAAATTTACGTCTGGCGTGTGCTCAGCAGCCAACCGAAATGACATCGTCGATATTTTCATAAGCACTATAGCCATCGCATTGTAGATAACCTGCGTAATCAGCCAAAACGTTTCAGGGCGACGGCGTGCGCGGCTTGGTTGATAATCGTAAATCACAATCGGTTTTGCCGTGTATTCATTGCGCCGATTAATGGATTGAGTAATGTGGCACTTTTGATGCACCAATTGGCTAATGTACCGCGCGCAGGTTTGGGCGCGGTGATAACAGATGTGCTTGTTGATGTGGCTTCACATTCTCGGCATGCTCCGGTGTCTGGATTGACGATATCGACGGTCGGCCCGCAGTAATCAATGAAGAGCTTATCACCAGCAACGTGATGCTGACGCATGCTGCGTTTTTGGGTTTTAAGCCAGCGGGTATACAGCTCACAGAACAACCTTCGGGTAATGGCCAACTGAGTGAACTGGTTTTAAAGCGGGTTAATAACTCAGAGACGGTTGAGTGGCCTATTGACAGGCAAGATGCAATGTCCCTATGGGATAAGTGACTATCAAACTTAAGGCGTAATAGCTCTCTAATTTTACTCATGGTGATCCTCTTTTTCGGCATGACACTGTCTTTTTTGTATTTTTGGATACAAAAATGATAGTGAACAATTGATTTAAAAGAGAAAAAGAGGTGATTCTGTTTTTAATCGATCACGAATCTGCTAAAACGATCGCGATTCTGGTATTAGGCCAAAATCGATCGGATAAGCCCAGAATCTTCAATATCCTCCCAGCCTTCAGCATCAGATATCACTGCACAGATAGCAAGTTAAAGGATATCGAGTAAACCAAATATCCCTTCGAGCATCGACGCTGTGTCAATGGCGGTATTGCTGTAAGTATTTTGCTCCGTCCTCGCCGACTTCCCCTGTTATCGTCGATAAGGGGGCGCATTTCCCTGGTTGTAAAGGACTTAAAACCACTGGGGTCGCTGGGATACCGCGACTACATCAGTTCGGCCTTCATTGGGTGTTTGACGTATTGATGAATGATGACGTACCAGCTCTATCGCGGTGATATATTTTTGCAAGTTGCAAGTTGCGAGTTGCAAGT